>OIYO01000360.1_pt1 | contig 40192 bp, 38 predicted proteins | sample 1588191 | NCBI WGS metagenome assembly OIYO01 (sample SAMN03283275) | human gut metagenome | biome: human-associated habitat; material: feces | host: Homo sapiens | place: Peru | collected 2012 | reverse complement strand
GCGAAGCGTCCCTGCCAGTAACTTTGCGCGTCCGCAGACGCGCCCTCAAGCTGCTCTTCCCCAAAGATTCCGTGAAGAACAATAAAAGACGGTGCAGCCTGCGCCGCACCGTCCAGTGAGGGTAAAGTAGGAGAAATTACGCCTTGGCGGCCTTCTTGGCGCGCTTCTTCTCTTCGAGGAACGCCCAGACGTAGCCGTTGATCATGTTCGCGCTGTACACGCCGGAGATGATGCCGACGATGATGGGCAGGGCGAACTCGCGGATGGAGGAAACGCCGAAGATGTACAGGCTGACAATCGTCACCAGCGTGGTCAGCGTGGTGTTGATGGTGCGGCCGAGGCACTCCTTGATGGAGCGGTTGACGACGTCCGCGCGCGGCGTGGAGGACGGCATCTTGCGGGCGTTCTCGCGGATACGGTCGAAGATGATGATGGTGTTGTTGATGGAGTAGCCAACAATCGTCAGCATCGCCGCGATGAAGGAAGAATTCATCTGCACGAAGGAGCGCAGGATGACCATGAAGGACAGCATGATCAGCACGTCATGCACCAGACCCAGCACCGCCGCCGCGCCGGAGTTGAAGTCGAAGCGGATGGCGATGTAGATGAGCATGCACAGCGCGGCAATCAGCACAGACAGGAAAGCGTTGCGCAGCAGCGTCGCGCCGGCGACCGGGCCGACGTAGTTCACGTCGCCGTAGATGGCGGCGTTCGGGTACTTTGCTTGCAGCGCTTCGGTAATGGAAGCCTGCACGCCCTGCACGCCGTCTTCGTCAATTGCCTTGATGCGGATGTTGATGGAATCCTTGCCTGTGCCCTGCACGGACACGGCGTAGTCCTTCAGACCGATGCCGTTGAGCACACCCTCGATGTCGGACTGCGTGACGGCTTCGCCCATGGTGTACTGCATGGACATGCCGCCGGAGAAGTCAATGCCGACGTTGATGCCCATGCCGAACAGGCTCAGCAGCAGCGCCAGCACCATGATGCCGGCGGAAATCATCAGGCACTGCTTGGAGTAATTCTTGATTGTCATATTACTTTGCCTCCTTTGCAGACTGAACGCCGGAGGTGAAAGCGCTCACGTTCCAGTTCTTGAGCTGGATAAACTGCTTCATCAGGAAGCGAGTGACCAGCAGCGCCGAGAACAGGGACACGATAACGCCCAGCAGCAGCGTCTTGGCGAAGCCCTGCACAGAGCCGGTGCCGAAAATCATCAGCACGATGGCGGCGATAATGGTGGTCACGTTCGCGTCGATGATGGCGCTCAGCGCGTTGTGGAAGCCGGTCTTGAGGGCAACCTTCAGGCTGCGGCCCGCGCGGACTTCCTCATTGAAGCGCTCGAAGATAACGACATTGGCGTCTACCGCCATGCCGATGCCCAGCACGATACCGGCAATGCCCGGCAGGGTCAGCTGAATGCCGGGGAAAACCGCCAGCACCCAGAACAGCACGATTGTGTAAATGCACAGCGCCCAGGAGGCGACCACGCCGTTCAGGCGGTAGCGGACAATCATGATGAGCATGACCAGCGCGATGCCGATGATGGCAGCGAAGACGGAGGTGGACAGCGCGTTGTCGCCCAGCGTGGCGGACACGGTATCAACCTTCTGCTGCGTCAGCACCAGCGGCAGCGCACCGGACTGAATCTGCGCGGCGATGGTCTGCGCACGATCCATCGTGAAGTTGCCGGTAATCTGACCGGAGCCGCCGGTGATGGCGGTCTGCACGGTGGGTGCCATCAGCTGCTCGCCGTCCAGATAGATGCCCAGCGTCTTGCCGATGTTCTGGCTGGTCATGTCGGCAAAGAGCTTCGTGCCCGCGGAGGTCAGCTGGAAGGAAATCGCCCACTGACCGTCCTGCGTCATGGCGGCCTGCGCCAGACGGACGTCGGAGCCGGTCATGAAGGTGTTGCCGTCAGGATCCTTGAACTCCAAGAGGGCGGGTTCGCCAATCAGGTTCAGGATTTCGCTCGGATCGCTCACATCCGGGATTTCAACGCGGATGCCGCTCGTGCCCAGCACCTGCACGGTGCTTTCGGCATAGCCCTTGTCGGTCAGACGGGACTGAATGGCGGAAACGGTCGCGTTCAGCAGATCAGCAAAATTCGCGTCGTTGCCTTCAGGCGCTTCGGCGCTGTACTCCACATACACGCCGCCGCGCAGGTCAAGGCCCAGAGAAATGGCCTGCGGCCAAGCATCAGCGTTGGTCGTCGGCAGCCACGGCAGGAGCTTCCACAGCCCGCCCTGGAACGACATGCCCGTCACGCCGACGATGCCGAAGACCACGGTCAGCACCAGCACGATGGCCAGTGCGACGATGGATTTCGTCTTCGTATTCTTCATGAGAATGCTTCCTTTCATTCTTTTCATGGGGAAGTGGACAGTCAGCGGACACCCTCTATCCGGCGCTGCCCTCCAAATGGAACGCGATGTACACCGTGCGGACGTAGCTTCGCCCGGTGATGAGCCATCCGCAGCCATCCGCGCGGGTCAGCACCGGCATGGGGGGATGCGCCGGCAGAGCGGCTGGGCGGTGCACCGCCGCCTGTGCGGTGGATGCGGATGCCGCGGCGCTTTCCGGCGCGGGCAAGGCAGCCGTCATCACTGCCGGAACACTGGGCAGGGCAGGGGAGGATTCCGCAGAAGCGGATTCCGGGGCGACGACAAGCTGCCGCATCCCCAGCAGCAGAAGCGCCGTCAGGCACGCAAAAAAGACCGCACGTCCCACATGCTTCACCGCGCTTCCTCCCTTCTGCCGAAAAACGAAATTTGTCTCCTGCACGAATGATTCATTCCGCATGGGCACACATACATTTATTATACCGCTTCTTTCCCGTTTCGTCAATGTAACAAGCGGACTTTTCCGGGCAGAATCCGAAAAAATCCACTTTCGCGGACGAAAAACGCACAATTTGAACATTTTCGGCGTTTTTGTCCGCTTGCACTTGCGCGGCAGATGTGATAGGATAAGAGAAAACCGGGGAAAATGCTTTCCGGCGAATTTCAGAAAGGAATGAACAAAATGCCCTACTATTATTATTGGGACTGGACGTATCTGCTGATTATCCCCGGGCTGATTCTCGGCCTGATTGCACAGGCGAAGGTGAAAAGCGCCTATGCGCAGTGCAGCCGGATTCCCGCCAAGTGCGGTCTGACGGCGAGTCAGATGGTCGCGGATCTGCTCCGCCGCAACGGCAATACCCGCGTGCGCGTCGGGCATGTGTCCGGCGAACTGACCGACCACTACGACCCGTCGAAGGAAGTTCTCAATCTCTCCGACGGCGTGTACAGCAGCAACAGCATTGCCGCGATGGGCATCGCCGCGCACGAAGCTGGCCACGCCATGCAGAAGCTGGAGAACTATGCGCCGCTGAACCTGCGATCCGCCATCGTTCCGGCGGTGAGCATCTGCTCGACGCTCTCCACGCCGATGTTCATTCTCGGCTTGATTTTCGCGTGGCAGCCGCTGGTGTACATCGGCATCGGCTTGTTCGCAGCATCGACTGTGTTCGCGCTGGTGACGCTGCCGGTGGAGTTTGACGCAAGCAAGCGCGCGATTCAGATGCTGTCCGAAGGCGGGTACATTTCCGGCGCGGAGGAAGAGCGGAATGTTCGGAAAGTGCTGAGCGCCGCCGCGCTGACGTATGTGGCAGCGGCGGTGACGAGTCTGCTGTCGCTCTTGCGCTTGATTCTGATTGCCAAGCGCAACGACCGCAACTAAAAAGGGATAAACACGCGGAAAAAGCAGGGAAAAGCGACCAACTCAATCGCGCAAAGGGGTCAAGGGGGAATTCCCCCTTGCGGGGTCAAGGGGCGGAGCTCCCTTGTGGGGTTTGGGGCAACGCCCCAACCGTTCCTCGTCCGACCAACTCCAAGGAAGTCGCCAATAAAGGCGCAGGCAGCGAAGCGTCCCTGCCCGTAACTTCGCGCTCCCGCAGGAGCGCCCCCAAGCGGCTCTTTTCACCAACTATGCTGTGTCGCGCCAGATGGGCGCGACCAAATCGCCCGTCTTTCCCATTCCTGCACCACGCCAACCGCGAAAAAGGACAATTATGCTAAGATACACCAAGAAAGGCATCGAGAGCAAGGAACGCATCGGGACATTGCCCCTGCGCATGTCAAGCATCCTCCGCTATCGGGGCGTTAATACCCCGGAGGAGGCGGAGCGCTTCCTGCATCCGCGCCTGACCGATTTGCTTGATCCCTCCACCATGCCCGGCATGGAGAAGGCTGTATCCATCATCCGCCAAGCCGTCCGGGAGCAGTGGGGCATCACCATCTACGGCGACTACGATGTCGATGGCATCTGCGCGACAAGCATCATGCTCGAAACCCTGCGCGACCTCGGCGCACAGCACGTCCGCCCGTATATCCCTTCGCGCCACGAAGAGGGCTATGGGCTGAATGCCGACGCGATTGAGCTGCTCGCGAAGGAAAGCCGACTGCTGCTGACCGTGGACTGCGGCATTACCAATCTCGATGAAGTTGCGCTGGCGAAAAAGCGCGGCATGACCGTCATCGTCACTGACCATCACCAATTGGCGGAAAAGCTGCCCGAAGCGGATGCCGTGCTGAACCCGCTGATTGAGCCGTATGCGTTCAAGCGCCTGTGCGGCGCGGGCGTCGCGCTCAAAATCACGCAGGCGCTGCTGGGCATGGACGGCGTCGAAAAACGGATTGACCTCGCCGCCCTCGCGACCGTCGCGGATATTGTGCCGCTGATGGAGGAAAACCGCGTCATCGTCCGCGAAGGCATGATGCGCATGGGGACAAGCGCGCGTCCGGGATTGAAGAAGCTGATGGAGCTGGCGCAGGTCAGCCAGCCCGTCAATACCGGGCATCTGGGCTTCCGCCTTGCGCCAAGGCTGAACGCGGGCGGGCGGCTTGAAACCGCCGAACAGTGCGTCAAGCTCCTGACGACGAAGGACGAAGCCGAAGCGACCGCGATTGCGACCCACTTGAACGGCCTGAATCAGGAGCGGCAGGCGATGGAAAAGCAGATTGTCGAACAGGCGATTTCCGCGATTCCGGCGCAGGTGAATTTCCGCACGGATTTCGCGATTGTCATCCTTGGTCAGGAGTGGAACAACGGCGTGATTGGGCTTGCGGCAGGGCGCATCTGCGAAAAGTACCATTTCCCGACGATTGTGTTAAGTCAGCACGGCGACCTTGCCGTCGGCTCGTGCCGGTCGATTCCCGGCGTGGATATTCATCAGATGCTGACGGCGTGCAAGGCGCTGTATCAGGCGGAAGGGCACGGGCAGCTGTTCGAGCGCTTCGGCGGGCATTCGCAGGCGGCGGGGCTGACCATCCGCGCGGAGCTTGTGCCGGAACTGCGGCGGCTGCTCAACCGCGTCATCCCGCAGGGCGACAACTGCGACTTGACGTGCTACATCCCGCAGAAGGAGTACGAACTCGAAGTGCCGCTGGAAGCGGTGAACATGGCGCTCATCGACGAGCTGAATCAGCTTCAGCCGACCGGCTACGGCAACCCGAACCCGGTGCTGATGGCGCGCGGGCTGCATGTGCAGGAGGCGCGGCGCGTCGGCGTGGGCGGGGCGCACCTGAAGCTGACGCTGCTCGACGGCGCGAACGTGCGCGGCGGCATCGGCTTCCAGCAGGGGGATTTGGCAGACCGCGGCTATGAGCGCGTGGACGTGCTGTTTTCGCCGGAAGTGAACGAATTCCGCGGACAGCGGACGGTGCAGCTGAATGTCGCCGCGATGAAGCAGACGGGCGGCAGTCTGCTCTGGCCGGACGAGAAAATGATTTTCTCCGCGCTCTTGCAGGAATTGACAACCCTCGCGTCGAATTACAGCACTTTATCATCAGGCGATACGCAGGCGAAAATCCTGCCCCTGCGGACGAATCAGCTGCGCGAGAAGCTGCGGCTCGGACGCGGCGTGCTGATGATTGCCCATCAAAGCGCGTGGGCGAAGGACGTCCTCAGCGGAGGCGAAGCCGACACGGATGTGGGACAGGTGCGGGACACGCGCGCGTTCAACACCGTGCTGTTCGCGCCGAATGTGGAAAAGCTGCGGGATGACTGGCGCGATGTGGTGCTGCTGGACGGCGAAATGCTGCCGGGGCTTAAGGACATTATCCGGCAGAAATGCCCGAACGCGCGCCTGTGGTGCTTGTCGGATGCGCCGGATGACCTGCGGATGCAATTGTCGGCGATGACCGTCTCCGAGGATACCCTGCGCGGGCTGTATCGGCGGCTGCTGCGCGGCGGCACGATGGCGGTCTCCGCCTTGGCGCAGGACTGCGGCATGACGGAAGAACAGGTGCTGACCGGACTGACCGTCTTTGGGCAGGTGGCGCTGGTTTCCTTCAAGCTCGACCCGTATCAGCTGACGCTGCTGCCGATGCACAAGGTTGCGCTGACGGACAGCCCGCTGCGGAAATACCTGATAACCCATTATGCCGCAGAAACGCAGATGTAACCCGAACTGCATTTTTTTTCGGGGAGGAGGATGAAATATGACTTATACCGTTTATGAGGCCATGCCGCTGAGCCAGATGCTGGCGCGCGTGCAAAAGTATTATCCCGGCGACGGGTACAAGCTGGTAGAAAAAGCCTATTTATTCGCACAGGAGGCGCACAAGGATCAGTACCGCAAGAGCGGGGAGCCGTATTTCACCCATCCTTGCTTCGTCGCCAGCATTCTGGTGGAATTGTCCCTTGATCCGCCGACGATTGCCGCCGGGCTTCTGCACGACACGGTGGAGGACTGCGAGGGCATCACGCTGGACACCATTCGGCAGGAATTCGGCGAGGAAGTCGCCATGCTGGTGGATGGCGTGACGAAGCTGAACAAACTCGATTTTGCCGACAAGGAAGAAGCACAGGCGGAATCGCTGCGCAAGATGATTCTGGCGATGGGCAAGGACATCCGCGTCGTGCTGATTAAGCTGGCTGACCGCCTGCACAACATGCGGACGCTGAAATTCCAGAAGGAAGAGCGGCGCGTGGCGATTGCGCGCGAGACGCTGGACATCTATGCGCCGATTGCGCACCGTCTGGGCGTGTACGCCATCAAGCAGGAACTGGAGGACTTGTCCCTGCGCTACATCGACCCGGTTGGGTACGAGAATCTGGTGCAGAAGGTCGGGCAGAAGCGCTCGGAGCGGGAAGAAAATATCCGCATGGTCATTGACGAGTTGTCCGCCAAGCTGGATGAGCAGCATATCCACCATACGATTGACGGCCGCCCGAAGCACTTTTACAGCATCTACCGCAAGATGGTGCTGCAAAACAAGCCGTTCGACCAGATTTATGACCTGATTGCGATTCGCGTGCTGGTGGACTCCGTGCCGGACTGCTATGCCGTGCTGGGCATTGTCCACACGCTGTGGAACCAGATGCCGGGACGCTTCAAGGACTACATTTCCGTCCCGAAGGCGAACATGTATCAGTCCCTGCACACAACGGTCGTCGGCGGGCGCAAGATGCCGTTCCCGTTCGAGGTGCAGATTCGTACCTGGGAGATGCACCGCATCGCGGAATACGGCATTGCGGCGCACTGGCGCTACAAAGAGGGCGGCGGCGCGGCGAACGACTTGGATTCCAAGCTCTACTGGGTGCGGCAGATTCTGGACTGGCAGAGCGACACGCGCGATTCCCGCGAATTCCTGGATACCCTGAAAACAGACCTCTTCTCCGAGGAAGTGTTCCTCTTCACCCCCAAGGGCGACGTTATCAGTATGCCCAAGGGCGCGACGCCGCTGGATTTCGCCTACCGCATTCATTCCGCCGTGGGCAACAAGTGCGTCGGCAGCAAAATCAATGGGCGCATCATGCCTTTGGACACGCCGCTGGAAACGGGAGACCGCGTGGAAATCATCACCAGCGCATCGTCGAAAGGCCCGAGCGCGGACTGGGTGCGCATCTGCAAAACCCCGCAGGCGCAGGCGAAAATCCGCGCGTTCCTGAAAAAGGAGTACCGCGAGGAGAACATTGAGACGGGCCGCGCGATGGTGGAACGCGAATGCCGCCGCCGCGGGCTGAATCCGCCGGATGTGATTAAGCCGGAATATTATGATTCGATTCTCAAAAAGTATGGTTTTACGGCGCTGAACGACATTTACAGCGCGGTCGGCTATGGCGGCATGGCGTCGGTGTACGTTGTGTCGCGCATGGTGGATGAGCAGCGGACGCAGACGGCGCAGGCTGCCCCGAAGGCGGAGGAGCTGCTCGCGCTGACAGAAGAGAATCAGCCGCAGCGCAAGGCCTCCGGCAAGGCGAACCACGGCATCATTCTGCCCGGCAACGAGGATATGGACATCCCCGTGCGCTTCGGCAAGTGCTGTTCGCCCGTGCCGGGGGACGACATTGTGGGTTTCATCACCCGCGGGCGCGGCGTGACGATTCACAAGGCGGACTGCGTGAACGTCCTGCGCGGCGAGGCGGAACGCCGGGTGCAGGTGGCGTGGGCGGACGGCGACACGGGCACGGGCTTCTGCGTGTCCATCAAGATTGTCGCTTACGACCACACGAACCTGCTGATTGAACTGGCGACCATCATCGGCGACGCGAATGTGCCGATTAAGACGGTCAACACCGAGCTGGACGAAAAGAACCGCATCGCGACCTTCCGCTTCGTCCTCGAAGTGAAATCCCGCGAGCAGATGGACAAGCTGGTGAAGCTGCTGCAGCGGAAAACGGACGTCATCGACGTATTCCGAGTGCAGGGGTGACCCAAGGGGCTTTGCCCCTTGACCCCAGCAGGGGCGCTGCCCCTGCACCCTGCAAGGGAGTTCCTCCCTTGACCCTTCCGCGCGATTCAGTTGTGTACGTCTGCATACAGTGTCCGCGTGTTTATCAAAATGCCCAAGAAACGAGGAATTACCCCCTATGCGTTGTGTTATTCAGCGAGTTGCCCAAGCCTCCGTCAGCGTCGCCGGCGAGCAAATCGGCGCCATCCAGCAGGGATTCATGGCGCTTATTGGCGTCAGCACCGACGATACCGACCACGACGTCCACTATATGGCGGAAAAAGTGCCGAATCTCCGCATTTTCGAGGATGAAGCGGGTAAAATGAACCGCTCCCTCAAGGATGTTGGCGGCGCGATTCTTGCCGTCAGTCAGTTCACGCTCTATGGCGATGCCCGCGGCGGCCGCCGTCCCAGCTTTATCGCGGCGGCGCGCCCGGAAGAAGCCAATGAACGCTATGAGCAGCTTGTTGCGGCGTGGCGCGCGCAGGGCATTCACGTCGAAACCGGACGTTTCCGCGCGGATATGCAGGTGTCGCTCGTCAACGACGGCCCTGTGACGATTTTGATGGATTCCACCAAGGCGTTTTAACGCAGGAGGATAGAGCCATGCTGCAAATGAAGGAAGTCACCGTCGGCGCGATTGGAACGTGCTGCTACATCCTCTGGGACGATGCGCGAACCGACTGCGTGGTGATTGACCCCGGCGACGAGCCGGAGCGCATCCGCAAAGCGGCGGACGGGCGCACGATTGCCGCGATTCTGCTCACGCATGGGCATTTTGACCATATCGGCGCGGTTCGGGCGTTGATGACCCCGGAAACGGAACTGGTGATTCATGTACAGGACGCGCCGATGCTTTCCAATCCGCAGGAGAACGCCAGCTTCCTGATGGGCGCTCCCGTGACCGCGCCGGAAGCAACCAAACTCGTCCACGAAGGCGATACGGTGACGGCGGCGGGGCTGACTTTCACCGTACTGCATACGCCGGGTCATACGGCGGGCTGCGTGTGCTATCAAATTGGCGAGAAGCTGTTCACGGGCGACACGCTCTTCCGCTTCGGCTGCGGGCGCACCGATTTGCCCACGGGGAGCAGCGAGCAGATGCAAGCGTCGCTGGCACGGGTGGTGCCGATGGCGCGCAATCTGGAAATTTACCCCGGACATGGAGACTAAAATGAGCAACGAAATTCAGCAGGGCCTGCAGGACGACCTGACGACCATCGAACCGGATTTGATGAACATGACGCGCCTGTTCTCTCTGCCGGACAGCGTGTGGGATGCGCCGGAATATCATTTCGCGGCGGCTATCGAGGGCGGGCAGTACGTCATCCGCTTCTATGGAAAAACGCAGGCGGCGCAGGGCGTGACAGACATTCCGTCGGATGCGGATGCGCGGATTCAGGCGCTGCACCGCCGCCGGGCGCTTCGCCGTCTCTGCCGTCAGACGCTCTACGACCTGCTGCGCAAGGAAACAGGCATTCATCCGCCGTGGGGGAGCATGACGGGCATCCGTCCGACGCACCTGATGTACGAGGCGCTGAACGAAGGCATGTCGATGGCGGACGCGCAGGAGCATTTGGTGCACCAGTTTGATGTTGCGCCGGAGAAGGCGGCACTGCTGGCGGAACTCGTGTCCGTGCAGCAGCAGCTTCCGCCGCCGGGCGACGACTGGATGGATGTGTACATCGGCATTCCGTTCTGCACAACGCGCTGCACCTACTGCTCCTTTTCCAGCGGCGAACTGGGCGACGGGCATTTGGTTGTGCCCTACCTGACAGCGCTGTTCCGGGAGATGGATGCCTGTGCGCAGCTCCTGCGCGACGCGGGGAAGAAACTGCGCGCGGTTTACGTCGGGGGCGGCACGCCGACATCGCTGAATGAGGAGCAGCTGCCGCGTCTGCTGGAGAAGATGATGCAGTGCTTCCCCTGCGCAATGGAATACACGGTGGAAGCGGGTCGTCCCGACACGCTGACGCTGCCGAAGCTCGAAGCCATCCGGCGCGCGGGCGTACAGCGCATCAGCATCAATCCGCAGACGATGAATGACAAGACCTTGCGCGTCATCGGCCGTGCGCACACCGCTCAGCAGGTGGAGGAGGCGTATGCGATGGCGCGGACGGCGAACATCCACCACATCAACATGGACGTGATTGCCGGGCTGCCGGGGGAAAGCATCGACGATTTTGCCCGTACAATGGACGCGGCGCTCCGCTTGAAGCCGGAAAGCCTGACCGTGCATACCCTCGCCATCAAGCGCTCCAGCCGCCTGCATTTGGAAAACGCGCCCCTGCCGGACGGCGAAACCGCCTCCCGCATGGTGCAGCTGGGGCTTGACACCGCGCACCAATTGGGTATGAAGCCCTACTATCTCTACCGCCAGAAGTACATGGCGGGCAATCAGGAGAACGTCGGCTACGCGCTGCCGGGTCACGCCTGTCAATACAATGTGGATATTATGGAAGAAACCACGCACATCCTCGCCCTCGGCGCGGGCGGCATCTCCAAACGCGTTTATCCGGAGGAGGGGCATATCGGCCGCGCGCCGAACGTCTCCAACATCGAGCAGTATATTGCCCGCGTGGAGGAAATGATTGGGCGCAAAAAAGCACTTTTCCTGCCGGAAATGCCACTTTGAACGCAAAAAGCACGTTTCGGCGGCGGCAAATTCCCCTTTTGGCTTGCAATTTGGCGCATTTGCTGATACAATAGGCGTGATAGGCGCTTTTGCCCTATCTTCCACAAAGTCCGCAAGGGCGCGGACAATTGGTTCTGAAAGGAGTGCTATGAACATGGCACAGAATCCTACTTTTGTTATTACGATGGCGGATGGCCGCGAAATGAAGGGCGAGCTTTACCCTGAAACTGCGCCGCAGTCCGTCGGCAATTTTATTGCGCTGGCGAACAGCGGCTTCTATGACGGGCTGATTTTTCACCGTGTCATTCCGGGCTTCATGATTCAGGGCGGCGACCCCAAGGGCACGGGCATCGGCGGCCCCGGCTACCACATCAAGGGTGAATTCGCCATGAACGGCGTGAACAACCCGCTCAAGCACACCTACGGCGTTCTGTCGATGGCGCGCAGCATGATGCCTGATTCCGCCGGCAGCCAGTTCTTCATCATGACCTCGGACAGCCCGCACCTGGACGGCCAGTACGCGGCGTTCGGCAAGGTGCTGGAAGGCATGGACGTGGCGGACGCGATTGTCAGCGTCAAGCGCAACATGGACGACAAGCCCCTTGAACCGCAGGTGATGAAGTCCATCCGCGTGGAGACCTTCGGGCAGACCTATCCTTTCGAGCAGATGTAATGATTGCAGGCGCAGACGCGGCGGAGACAGCCGGACTGCGCCTGTATTTCGTAGGAGCGAAAACATGGAGAAGCAGAAAACGACGGTTCGGGTGGCAGGAAAGGACTACGCCCTTGTTTCGACGGATTCGCCGGAGCATCTGAACCGGGTGGCGGCGTATGTTGACCGGCAGATGACGGAGACGATGCGTTCCGGGCGGATTCCGGCGAACACGGCGGCGGTGCTGACGGCGCTGAATCTGGCGGATGACCTGATGCGCGCGCAGGACGAGGTAAACCGCTTGCGGCGGGAGCTGGCGCTTTTGCGGGAAAAGCGGTAAAAGCCTCTTTTTAATGCTGCGATTGCAGGGTATAGGATATTTTGCTCGTTTTATATTGTTGCAGGGGATTTCGCCTCTGCGGAGGCGACAGGGGGCTTTGCGATCGCCCCCTTGACCCCTTCGCTTTCGCCTGCCAAGCAGCAATTTTCTTCCGTTACTGTGGATACGGGGGACAGTGTGGGTAAGCTGTGGATAAACACGCGGGCATAGCATGAAGAAGTGACCAACTCAATCGCGCGAAAGGGAGTCCAGAGGGTCGAAGACCCTTTGGTGGGGTCAAGGGGCGAAGCCCCTTGCGAAAGGACTGTGAATCGGATGGAGAATCTTGCACCGGCGGGGAATTGGGATGCGCTCAGGAGTGCGGTGGCGGCGGGCGCGGACGCGGTGTATCTGGGGTATGCCGCGTATTCGGCGCGGGCGGGCGCGGGCAATTTCGATGAGCAGCAGCTGCGGGACGCCGTGCGGTTTGCCCATCTGCATCATGTGCGTGTCCATGTGACCGTCAATACGCTGATTAAGGATGGCGAAATGGCGGGGGTCGTGGATGTGCTGCGGCTGCTGGGTGAAATCCGCGTGGATGCGGTGCTGGTGCAGGATTTGGGCGTGCTGCGGATGGCGCGGCGCTGCTTCCCGGATTTGCCCATCCACGCCAGCACGCAGATGGCGATTCACAACGCGACTGGCGTCCGCTTCTGCCGCAATCAGGGCATGACCCGCGCGGTGCTTGCCCGCGAATGCAGCGCCGCCGAAATCGCCCTCGCCGCGAAAGAGGGCATCGAAATCGAAGTGTTCGGGCATGGCGCGCAGTGCGTCGCCGTCAGCGGGGAGTGCCTGTTTTCCTCCGTCGTCGGCGGACGAAGCGGCAACCGCGGGCGCTGCGCTCAGCCTTGCCGTCTGCTGTATACCTACCGCGGCAAGACCGCGGCGTGGCTCTCTCCGCGCGACGTGTGTATGCGCGATGACCTGCCGGAGCTGAACAAGGCGGGCGTTGCGTCCATCAAGCTGGAGGGGCGGCTCAAACGCCCGGAATACGTCGCGACGATTGCCAATAGCTACCGCAATGCCATCGACGCGATGGACAATGGGCATTTCCGCAAGGCGGACGAGAATGAAATCACAGGTTTGCGCCAGATTTTCTCCCGCGGCGGCTTTATGCGCGGGTACGCCATGGGCGCGGAGGATGCGGGCGTGATTGACCCGGCGCGCGTCAGCCACGGCGGCGTGAAAATCGGCAGGGTGGAGTTCACCGCGGGCAATATGGCGCGCGTCCGACTGGAACGCAATCTCGATGACGGCGACGGCTTGCAGATCCGTACCGCGCAGGGGGATGCCGAACTGATTTATGCCGGGCATGACACCGAAGCGGGGCAAATTGCCGTCGTGCGCCTGCGACCCGACATCCGCACCAAGGCGGGCGACGAGGTCTACCGCCTGACCAGCGAAAAGCAGCTTCAATGGGCGCGAAGCCTTGCAATTCCCACGATTCCGGCGGATATGGCGCTGATTGCGTATCCCGGAAAGCCGCTTGCGCTCACCATGACCGACGGCGAAAGCAGCGTCACCGTCACGGGCGACACGGCTGCCCCCGCGCAGAGCCGCGCCATGAGTGAAGAGGACGCGCGGCGCAGTCTGGGGAAGCTCAGCGACACGCCGTTCTCCCTGCGGGCGCTGACGGTGCAGACCGCGGGCGCGTTTGTGCCTGTGTCGGCGCTGAATCAGCTGCGGCGCGAGGCTTGCCAGCAGCTGGCGGAAGCAAGGATTGCGGCATTCACGCGCAAAGCGGGGCACGAGGAAACCGCGGATGACCTGATTTATCCCGACACGCCGGATGCGCCGAGCATGGCGATTGTCCGCACGAGGGAACAGGCGGACGCGATGCAGGGCGCGGCGGATTTGCTGATCTGGTATCCCGAAGATTTCCGGGCGGATGCGCTGGAAAGCGGCTTGCGGGACATGCCGGACGGTGTGTGGCTGCAATTGCCGACCGTGTGCGAGGAAAAGACGCTTGATTTGCTCTGCGCTTTTGTGCAGAAAAACGCGGGGAAGCTCGGCGGCATTGTGCTGGGCAGCGTTGGGCAGCTGGGACGCACATGGAACGTGCCGATGGGCGCGGGCAGCGGGATTCCGGTGATGAATCGCCGCGCGGCGCAGTTCCTGCTGGAGCAGGGGTGCCGTTTCGTGACGGCAAGCAGCGAACTGTCCGGCGCGGAACTGCGGACGCTGATGCAGAATCATCCGCCCGTGGTTGTTCCGGCGTATGGGCGGGAGCAATTGATGCTGCTGCACCACTGCCCGGCGCGGACGTATCTGGGACTGACGAAGGGACACGCGGCGTGCCGGATGTGCGACCAGCATTCGCCGGATGCGCTGGCGGGGCAGACGCTCACCGACCGGCGCGGAACGGTCTATCCGCTGCTGCGGCAAAGGCTGCCGGAGGGCTGCTTGGTGCGGCTGATGAACGCGCTGCCGACGAACAACATCCGCCGGGTGCGTCAGGCGGGCTATGCGCCGATGATGGTACTGACGACGGAAAACGCGCAGGAAGCGGCGGACGTGCGCGCCGTCATGGATGGCGAAATGCGGAAATTGGAAGGGACGAGCAACCACTGGAATCGTCCTGTTGAATAATACTATTTATGAGGAACACGCAGATGATGAAGGAAAGAACCTTGCGGGTGCTGGAATTTACCAAAATCCGCGACCGTCTGGCAAGCAAGGCCATGACGGACATGGGGCGGGAGCGCTGCGAGGCGCTGGTTCCGTCCAGCAATATGACCGAAATCCAGCGGATGCAGGCGGAGACGGAGGAAGCGACGGTCATCCTGCAATATGTGGGCGCGTCGCCGCTTGTGCCGTTTTCGGACGTGCGCGCAAGCCTGACGCTGGCGGAAAAGGGCGCGACGCTCTCCCCAAAGGCGCTGCTGGAAGTGGCGGCGCTGATGCAGTCCGCCCGCGCGGCGCGGAAGGCGCTGGATACCGAGCGCGACAACACGCCGATTTTGAAGGAACTGGCGCAGCGCCTCTCGACGCTTCACAACGTCGAGCAGGATATCACCAACGCGATTATCTCTGAGGACGAAATCGCCGACCGCGCGTCAAACGAGCTGATGGACATCCGCCGTCACCTGCGCGGGGCGAACGAGCGCATCAAGGAAAAGCTGAATCAGATGATTCGCTCATCCGCGTTCCAGAAATACCTGCAAGACCCGATTGTCACCATGCGCAACGACCGCTACTGCCTGCCCGTCAAGGCGGAGTACCGCGGCAGCGTGCCGGGGCTGGTGCATGACCAGTCGTCCACGGGCGCGACGCTGTTCATCGAGCCGATGGCGGCGGTGGAAATGGGCAACGAACTGAAAACGTGGGCAGCGAAGGAAAAGCAGGAGATTGAGCGGATTCTGGCGGCTTTGTCAGCGGAAATCGCGCCGTATGCCGACCAGCTGCGCGAGACGGTGGAGACGCTGGCGGAACTGGACTACATCTTCGCCAAGGGGATGCTCTCCCGCGAGATGAACGCCGTGTCGCCCAAACTCAACCGGAACGGGTATATCAACATCATCCGCGGGCGTCATCCGCTGATTGACCGGGAGAAGGTTGTGCCGTCAAACCTGTGGATGGGCAAGGACTTCACGTCGCTGATTATCACCGGCCCGAACACGGGCGGCAAGACGGTTACGCTGAAAACGGTCGGTCTGCTGACGCTGATGGCGCAGGCGGGCCTGCAAGTCCCGGCGGATTTGGGGACGGAACTGGCGGTATTTGAGCAGGTGTTCGCCGATATTGGCGACGAGCAGTCCATCGAGCAGAGCCTGTCCACCTTCTCCGGGCATATGACGACGATTGTGTCCATCATGCACGAGGTGACGCCGGATGATCTGGTGCTGTTCGACGAACTGGGCGCGGGCACTGACCCGACTGAGGGCGCGGCGCTGGCGCAGGCGATTTTGCAGCGCCTGCTGAACATCCGTGTGCGGACGCTGGCGACGACGCATTACAGCGAACTGAAGGCATTCGCGCTGTCCACCAAGGGCGTGGAGAACGCTTCCGTCGAGTTCGATGTGGAGACGCTGCGCCCGACCTATCGCCTGTCCATCGGCGTGCCGGGCAAGTCCAACGCCTTTGAAATCAGCCGCCGTCTGGGTCTGCCGGAAAACCTCATTGACGACGCGAAGAAGCTGCTGTCCAGCGACTCCGTGCGCTTTGAGGACGTTATCGCCAACGCGGAATATCACCGTCAGGTGGCGGAACGCGAGCGCGAGATTGCGCGTCAGGCGAGCGCTGAGACGGTCAAGCTGCGCGACGAGGCCGAGAAACTCCGCAAGCAGATGGAAGACCAGCGCGAGAACACCATCAAGAAAGCCAAGGCGGACGCCCGCCGCATCATGGAGCAGACGCGCCGCGAATCCGAGAGCATCATCGCGGATCTGAAGCGCATGAAGAAGGAGCAGCAGAACCCCGACGCGCAGGTGAACGCGATTCGCCGCCGCATCGAGAACAACGTGGACAATCTGTCCGAGGGCTTGCTGCAAAAGGTGGATACCGGGCTGCCGCCGAAGGAAGTCCGCAAGGGCGACACGGTGGAAATCCTCACCATCGGCAGTCAGGGAACAGTGCTTGCCCCCGCCAACGCCAAGGGCGAGGTGGAGGTGCAGGCGGGCATCCTGAAGCTGAAGGTGAACATCAGCCAGTTGCGATTGGTGAAGCAGCCGGACAAGCCGAAGCCCCAGCCGACGAGCGTACACCTGAAAACCGGCGCGATGGAACGCACGGTGCGGATGGAATGCGACGTGCGCGGCATGGCGCTCGATGAGGCGATTATGACGGTTGACCAGTATCTGGATCAGGCGATTCTGGCGGGGATGGGCGAAGTGAGCATCATCCACGGCAAAGGCACGGGCGTTCTGCGCAGCGGCATTCAGCAGCATTTGAAGCATCATATGCACGTTGCAAGCTGCCGCTTGGGCGTCTATGGGGAAGGGGAGAGCGGGGTCACGATTGTGACGCTGAAATAATCCTGCCGAGCGAGGATTTTTTCATCAGGCGCAGGGGTTTCGCCTCTGCGGAGGCGACCAAAGGGCTTTCCGATCGCCCTTTGGAAACCTTCGGTGCCCTCCCATGTTACTTGATTTTTATTGGAAGTTTTTTAGTTAGTGTACCTTTCGTTCTTCCAAGTAACAATACGATTCAAGCAACATGGGAGGTGACGGCCGAAGGGGTCAAGGGGGCGACCGGAAAGCCCCCTTGCGCGCCCGCAGGCGCGTCCCCCTGCAACAAAAATGTACAAGCCGCTTATACCCCCAAAGAGGAGCTGTCGGGGAATCTTCACCGCGAATAAATCCCCGTGAGGATTTCCCGAATGTACGCCTCCCGGTGCGGGAGATTCGCATCCCTGCGCGCAACCTCTGCTGCGGCTTCATTATCATATGGCACAGAAATCACCGACATCAGCAGAACGCCCGGTTCACGCGAGCCAAACTCCCCCTCGACAATCACCGCGTGGGCTTTCGGGACGCCCATGCTGTTGCCAACGCTGCCCGTGTTGACGATGTAGCCCACATCCAGCGTCCGCAGGAACGGACGGTGACTGTCGGCAAAAATTACGCCGCCGTAAACTTTGCCGTTCGCTGTGAAAGGCTGTGCCAGAACACTCTTGTCGTGCTGCACAAGCATCAAATCCGTCACAGGGCGGCCGTGGAAAAAGCGAAAATGCGTGCCGCTAATCCACTCGTCCATGTCCAGCGGAAGCGTGTTCAGCCAGTTCATGCGCTCTTCGCCCAGCTGATCCCAGAAATAGTTATCCGCGGCGAAGCGTTTGCCGCCGATGCCATAATCCCAGTTGCCGCCGACGAAGCGGGTGCAGTTTGCCCGCACCCAGTCGCATGTCTCGCGCGACTGCGGCCCTTTGCCCACCGCGTCGCCCAGAAACCAGATTTCATCAACGTGATAATCCTTCAGCGCCTTTTCCATTGTCAGCGTCGCCGTCAGGTTGCCGTGCAGGTCGCCCACCATTGCAATCTTCTTCATGCGCGGCCTCCTGCCTTAGTCCGGATAAACCATGGTCGCTTCAGAACAGCGGGACAGCACGCCGCAGTACGCCGCGGCTTCCTGTTTGGCACCGGTCAAATCATGCTCCAGATAATTCCCGCACTCGATTTTCTTCGCGCCGGGAATTTCGCCCTCAAAATCCGCCGCGAAACGGAATGCGTCGCGCACAAGCCGCAAAGCGTCCGCCTTGCTCATGCTGTCGCGGAGGATGAGGTAGAACCCCGTCCGGCAGCCCATCGGCCCGAAATACACCACCTGCTCCGACGCGGTAGAAGAGCGCACGAACGTCGCAATCAGGTGTTCGAGCGTATGCAGGGCGGGCTGCGCCACATAATCTCCCTGATTGGGGAATTTCAGCCGAAGATCGTAGGTCACGCAGTCGCCGTCGATGCGGGAAACATACATGCCGGGCGTGAGCGTATCATGGTTGATGGTGAAGGACGCGATTTTTTTCAGCATAGGGAAATCCTCCTTTGCGCATATCGCTTATATTATAACACACTTGACGGCACGGGGCAAGTATTGACTTGCGGGCGATTGCGGGGTATGATAAGGGGCGGAGGGGATGCGTTATGTCGATTCTTGTCACAGGCTTTGAACCGTTCGGCGGCAGCAGCCGCAACGCCTCGTGGGAGGCAGTTTCGCTTTTGCCGGAGACGATTGCGGGGCACGCCGTATACCGGATGCGGTTGCCGGTCTGCTACGGTCAGGCGGGCGATTTGCTGGTGGAGATGATGCGGCGGATTCGCCCGACCGTCACGCTCTGCTGCGGCGTTGCGGGCGGACGCAAGGCCATCACGCCAGAGCTGATTGCGGTAAACTACCGCCGCGCCGCGATTGCGGATAATGCGGATGTGCTGTACGCCGGCGAGAAGATTGACCCGAAGCGTCCCGATGCGCACATGACGCGCCTGAACGTCCTGCGCATGGTGGACGCCATGAAGTCCGCCGGGCTTCCTGCTGATTTGAGCCTGACCGCTGGGGCGTATGTGTGCAACGACCTGTATTTTGCGCTGCTTGACCGCGGGCTGACCATCGGCGGCGAGGGCGTGTTCGTGCATGTTCCGACGGAGGATGTCGTTTCCGCTGATGATGCTGCGAAAGGGCTGGAGATTTGTCTGCGAACGGCGCTGGAGGGGTGAAGCAGACTGCCTATTTTCTTTTTCAGTCGGTCATCACAATAATCAGCGGCGCGTCCTTGTCTGAAAAACGGAAAAGCGGCACGAGGCTGCTTGGATCTTCTCTTTTTCAAAAAGCAATCATTGAGGTATTCATCATGCACAGAAAAGACATTCTGATTTTGTTGGCAGTCGTAGCAATCGCCATTTTACTGGGAGGCATCAGCGGGAAACTGCTGCTGGACAATCTGATATGAAGAAAAGAACAAAAATATTTATTTACTGTGCCGCATTTGTCGTGGCATTTCTCGTCAGCGCCATAGTTCGAATTGCGCTGCTGGGCAGCGCCCCTGAGCGGCTGCTTCATGTGCAGTGGAACGAGTCACTGGGGACTATTTACAAGGATTTGCCTTATGAAAATGACAATGGGCATCAATATGATTTGTATGTCCCCACCGGCTTGCATCCGTCGGAAGATCAGTATCTAATTTTATTCATCCATGGCGGGAGTTTCAATTCTGGCGCCAAAGAGGACGGCGACGCTTGGTGTAAATTCTTTGCATCAAAGGGGTATATCACCGCAACTGTAGATTACACCTTGCAGACACATGGGCAGGACGCTTCCATTTATCGAATGAACCATGAAATAGAGGCAGCTGTCAGCGCCATCAAGCAAAAAGCAGAAGATTTAGGCTATCGGATTGCTGGAATGGCTCCCTGCGGTGCATCTGCAGGTGGGACGCTCGCAATGAATCTTGCTTACAACGGAAATTCTGCAATCCCGGTCAAGTTTGTCTTCCAAATGGCTGCTCCAACTTATTTTGATCCATCTGAATGGTCGCTGCTAATGCGAGTGGACAAACTCAACACAGAAACCGAGTTTTGTGAAATGATGACTGGCAAAACGTTGGACGATTACAGTCAGGAAATACGCAATATTTCACCTGCATGTCTCGTGCAGGATGATTCTGTTCCTTCGTTGATTGGCTACGGTCTGATTGACCACTGTGTCCCGCTGAGTCAAAAGTTTTATCTGCTGGATGCCTACGAAGCGCACCATGTTCCATATGATTATATCGAGTTCCCGAACTCCAACCACGGAATGTATAATGATTTGGACAAACTGCAAGAATTTCTGGATAAGTCGCTGGCGTATGCGGATAAGTATTTTTGCAATTGAGGCAACACCGCACACTTCGGCGGCGCGTCGGGCGATGGCTTTTCCGCCTGCTGGTGGTAAAAGCAGACGAAGTCCGTATTGACCCCACCATACAAAAATCACCCGTGCAACGGCTTTTTTGCCCCCGCACGGGTGATTTGTTTATTGCAATTGCGCGAAATACTCCCGGCAGTCATCCGCATCGTGCGCAATCTGCGCACGCAGCGCCTCGATGCTGTCGAACTTCTGCTCCGGGCGCATGAATTTCAGGAACGTCAGCCGGACGTTCCGCCCGTATAGCGAGAGGAACTCATCCAGCACATGCGCTTCCACCGTGACATGCCCTTCTGGCAGCGTTGGATGCCGCCCGACGTTCACCACCGCCGGGAAAATGCCGCCGCTCGTTTCCAGATAACAGGCATACACGCCGAACGCGGGCAGCGCCTTGTGCGGCGGAATGGTGATGTTCGCCGTCGGGAAGCCGATGGTGCGCCCGACCTGCTTGCCCTCTTCAACGCGCCCCGCAATGCAGTAGCCGCGTCCGAGCAGGTTGTTGACCTCGTGCATATCCCCCTGCGCAAGCAAGCGGCGGATGCGCGTGGAAGACACCGTTTCGCCGTCAATTACGACTTCCGGCACAATCACCGTGCGGAAGCCGTGCTTCTTGCCGTACTCCTTGAGCATCTGTCCATTGCCTTTGCCGCCCGCGCCGAAGGTGAAATTGAAGCCGCACACGATTACAACCGGTGCGTACACCTCCACCAGTTCCGCCATAAAATCCTCCGGCGACTGATTGGCGCGCGCCCGTGTAAACGTCGTCACGCACAGCCCGTCCACGCCGAAGGACTGCATGACCGCTGCTTTTTCCGGCAGCGTCGTCAGCATCACCGGTTCTTTCTCCGGCGCAAGCACATGCAGCGGGTGTGGCTGGAAGGTGCAGACCGCCAGCGGATACACCATCTCCTGCGCCAGCTCGTCTCCGCGCATCAGCAGCGCCTGATGGCCGCGGTGCACGCCGTCAAACATCCCCAGCACCAGCACGCAGGGGTTCAGGCGCTTCGGGTCACGGATGATTCGCATTGTTCTCCTCCTTCTCCGGCGGGAGCAGGCATTTCCAGACGAGGAATTCCCCTTCCCGCGCCGCCATCCCCCAGAATTCGTCCCGCAGATACACGCGCACAGCCTGCCCTTCCGGCAGCGCCAATACGCCGGGCAGCTTCTTCGCGGGCAGCTTCACACCGTTGCACACCTGCTTGCGCAGCCATTCCGGCGCATCCGCACGCGGCATGTGCTGGATGCCGTAATCCAGCGGCAGCAGGTGACTTTGCAGCGTCCCCTGCGCCTGATACGCTGCTGCTTCCTCCATCGTCATCGCGCTGTCCAGCGTGAACACGCCGCTCTGCGCGCGCAGCAGGAAGCGCATATGCGCCGGGCAGCCCGTCAGCTTCCCCAAATCGTCGCAGATGGAGCGGATGTACGTCCCGCGCCCGCAGCGAATCGTCATGCGAACGCCGTGGTCGGGCGTTTCCTCGTGCAATTCGATGGATTCCACATGCACGATACGCACGGGGGCTTCGACATCCTCGCCATCGCGGGCGCGTTCGTAGAGGGGCTTGCCGTCCTGCTTGATGGCGCTGAAGATACTGGGGCGCTGCTCAATGTCGCCGACAAGGTGCTCCGCCGCTTCCTGCACGGCGGAAAAATCAGGATAATTCTCCCCCGTTGCGATGATTCTGCCCGTCGCGTCCTGCGTATCCGTCGCCGCGCCGAACGCGCACTCCGCCACATACGTTTTTTCCTTATCCACCAGATAGTCGAACAGCCGCGCCGCCCGCCCAATCATGATGGGCAGCACGCCCGCCGCTTCGGGGTCAAGCGTCCCGGCGTGACCGACGCGCTTTTCGCCCGTCATGCGGCGGACATACCCTACGACGGCGGCGCTGGTCATTCCCGGCGGTTTGAGGATATTCAGAAAGCCATTCATGCTTCGGGTTCTTCCTCGTTGGCCGCCGCTTCCGGCTGATTTTCGCTCTGGTTCTTCTGCGCCTGCGCCAGCACCTGCGCGATATGCACGCCATAGGCGATATTCTGGTCACTGACGAACTGGATTTCCGGCGCATAGCGGATGACCATCTGCTTGCCAAGCTCATGGCGGACAAAGCCTGCCGCGCTTTTCAGTGCCTTCATCAGCGGCTCGCGCTTATCGTCCTCCAGCACGGAGACATAAATCTTGGCATAGCGAAGGTCGCGGGTGACTTCGGCGCGGGTGATGGAGAATGTGCCGGTCACGCGGGGGTCGCTGACCTCGTCGCGGATGATGCGGTCCACCTCGCGGCGGACTTCCTCGGAAATGCGTTCAATACGCTGATAGCTCATGATTTCCTCCTGATGGGATGGTTAGAAAGAGAAAAGAAAAACTTTCGGGATAGATTTGTTTGGAAAGTGCGTCCAAGCCGGGTAGCCAGTCAATGGGTGTCGAGAGGGGCTTTGCCCCTTCGCAGGGTCAAGGGACAGCGTCCCTTGTGGGGTTTGGGGCAACGCCCCAACTGTTCCGCGTCAAACCTATTCAAAGGGAGAAGTCAAGCAAAGTCGCGGCAGCGAAGCGTCCCGCGCCCAAACTTCGCGCGTCCTCAGACGCGCCCCCAAGCTGCTCTTTCCAGCGTCTATGCTGTGTCGCGCAGATGGCGCGACCGAACTGCTTGTCTTTCAGACATGGCTGCTTGTTTCCGCAAGCAGGGGTTTCGCGCCTGCGGGCGCGAGTCGGTGACTTTGCGGTCGCCCCCGACACCCCTTCGCAGCGCTCACCCATGCGGCTTGACTTTTATCGCAACATTAGTTTGCGCATCTGCCGACGCAATCATGCCCTGCCGCAATGGATTTGCGGATGTTTGAAAAAAGGGGCAGGGAAAGCCAAATGGAACTGACTTTGCCCTGCCTCCTGCGTTGCGCAAGGGGAATTAAGGATTCCTTAGCGCGGAATTTCCTCCATGATGAAGCACTCGACGACATCGCCTTCCTTGATGTCGTTGTGCCCTTCCAGACTCATGCCGCACTCGAAGCCAGCCGCCATTTCCTTGACGTCTTCCTTGTAGTGCTTCAGGCTGCTCAGCTTGCCCTCGAACACGACAACATTGTCGCGCAGCAGGCGAACCTGCGCATTGCGCTGCACCTTGCCGTCGGTCACATAGCAGCCGGCGATAACGCCCGCGCCCGTAATCTTGAACACATTGCGCACCTCGGCATGGCCCAGCAGCACCTCGCGGTACTCCGGCGCAAGCAGACCCTTCATGGCCAGCTCCATGTCCTCAATCGCCTTGTAGATGACGGTGTACAGGCGCACATCCACCTTTTCGCGCTCCGCCGCTTCCCGCGCGGACGCATCCGGGCGAATGTTGAAGCCGATGATGATGGCATTGAACGCGCTGGCAAGGTTCACGTCGTCCTTGGTGATGGCGCCCGCCGCGCTGTGCAGCACATGCACCTTCACTTCGTCGCTGCTCAGCTTCTCCATTGCCTGCTTGACAGCTTCGACAGAGCCTTGCACGTCCGCCTTGATAATCAGGTTCAATGTCGTCTGCTTGCCGGATTCCATGTTCGAGAACATGTTCTCCAAGCTGACCTTCGCCATCGTCGCCTCGCGGGATGCTTTGACCTTTGCCTTGCGTTCCTCCGCGACCTGACGGGACAGACGGTCGTCGCCGACAGCCTGCATCTCGTCGCCCGCGGACGGCACTTCGTCAAAGCCCATGATTTCCACCGGCGTGGACGGGCCGGCTTCCTTGACCTTCTCACCGCGGTCGTTAATCAGCGCACGGACGCGGCCGCTCGCCAGACCCGCAATGATGTTGTCGCCCACATGCAGCGTACCGTTTTGCATCAGCACAGTCGCCAGCGGGCCGCGCGCCTTGTCCAGCTTCGCCTCGATGATAACGCCGCGCCCCAGACGGTTCGGGTTCGCGCGCAGCTCCATCGTGTCCGCCTGCAGCAGAATCATTTCGAGCAGTTCATCGACGCCCTCGCCCGTCTTGGCGGAAACGGGGCACATAATCGTGTCGCCGCCCCAGTCCTCGCAGACGATGCCGTACTTCGTCAGGTCGGTCTTGACGCGCTCCGGATCGGCTTCCGGCTTATCCATCTTGTTAATCGCCACGATAATCGGCACATTCGCCGCCTTCGCGTGGTTGATGGCTTCAATGGTCTGCGGCATGACCGAGTCGTCCGCCGCGACAACCAGAATCGCAATATCCGTCGCCTGTGCGCCGCGGGCACGCATCGCCGTGAAGGCTTCGTGACCGGGGGTATCGAGGAACGTGATATCGCGGCCGTTCATCTTGACCGTGTATGCGCCAATATGCTGGGTGATGCCGCCCGCTTCGCCCGCAGTGACGCGGCTATTGCGGATGTAGTCCAGCAGGGACGTCTTGCCGTGGTCGACGTGGCCCATGATGGTCACAACCGGCGGACGCGGCTGGAGGTTCTCCTCGCTGTCGTCGAAGTTTTCGGCGGTCAGCTGATCCTCCGCGGTCACTTCCGGCTTCTTTTCCAGCGTGATGTCGAAATCCGCGCACACGAGGGAGGCGGTATCGAAGTCAATCTCGCTGTTGATGGTTGCCATATTGCCCAGCAGGAAGAGCTTCTTAATGATCTCCGCGCTGGTCTTGCCGATTTTTTCGCACAGGTCGCGCACAACAATCGTGTCGCCGCTCATGTAGGCATGTTCAATCTTAATCGGCGCCATCATCTGCTGTGCGGACGGCTTTTTCATGCGGCTGCGCTTGCCGCCGCGCACCACGTCGTCATCATATCCGCTGTAACCCGCATCGCGGCTGAGCTGCTTGCGGTTGCGCGCCACATGCTCCGGATCATGCTGACGGACGTAGTTCTTCTTGTTCGGGTCGTAGTTGGAGACGCGCTCCTTGCCCATTGCGGGCGCCATATCCGGCACAGCCGGCTTCGGGCGATTCATGCCTGTGCCTGCCGGACGACCCGCGCCGCCCTGCGGACGCGCCTGGAAGCCAGCGCCGCCTTGCGGACGTGCGCCCTGCGGACGCGCCACAAACGCGCCGTTTCCACCCGGACGCGGCTGGAACGAGCCATTGCCGGGGCGATTCTGCTGCCCCTGCTGCGGGCGCGCCACAAACGCGCCGTTTCCGCCCGGACGAGGCTGTCCCTGCTGCGGACGCGCGATAAACGCACCGTTTCCGCCCGGACGAGGCTGTCCCTGCTGCGGACGGTTGCCCTGCGCCCCCTGCTGTCCCTGCGGACGGGGCTGCTGCGGCCGCGGCGGACGGATGACATTCGGCGCCAGTCCGACCGGCTTGGGCGGCAGCGCCTGACCCGGACGGGAGATAATCTGACCAATCGCGGGCTTCTTGGGCGCTTCGGGCTTGGGTTCCGCCTTGGTTTCGGGCTTCTGCTCCGCTTGGGGGGCATCCGCCTTCACTTCGGGTTTGGGTTCCGCTTTCGGGGCGGGCTTCTGCTCGCTCTTGGGCGCTTCCGCCTTCGCTTCGGGCTTGGTTTCCGCCTTCGGGGCGGGCTTCTGCTCGCTCTTGGGCGCTTCCGCCTTCACTTCGGGCTTGGGTTCCGCCTTCGGCGCAGGCTTCTGTTCGCCCTTGGGCGCTTCCGTCTTCGCTTCCTGCTTCGGGGCAGACTTAGCTTCCTGCTTTTCCGCCCTTTCCACCCTTTCCACCCTTTCCACCCTTTCCGCCTTTTCCGCCTTTTCCGCTTCCTGCCGCGCCGCATTCACCGCTGCCTGCTCATCCACGTCGAGCATGACATACGCCTTGGAGTGGTCAGAGAGACGCTTCTCCTCCTCGGCGCGCTTTTCCTGCTCCGCTTTCGCATTCAATGACTTGATAAATCCGTTCTCCAGCGCACGGAGAGACTTTGCCAGTCCGTCTGCGCTCTGACGCACGCGGGATGCGTCATCGCGCACCTTCGCCGCGTCCGTGGTTAAATCCTTGATGGCATCCTTCAGCTTCACTTTCGTCATTCGACGCTTGCACCCCCGCCATGATTTTCCGATTTCATCTGTTGCCCGTGCTCTTCTTTTCCTTCAACGGGAAGGTTCTGCCTGATCTGCTCTGCCAGCCCGCCTGGCGCGACAGCCATTGCCACGCCCGACCGCCCGGTTGCATCCTGAAGCAGTCCCCGCGGCAGCAGCGCCATCTGCACCCCTGCATTGTCGCAGACGCCGCGGTATTTATCCTGAGTGGCTTTTGACGCGCCGCTGTCCAGCAGCAGCACGGCGCATCCTCCGCCACGAATGCTTTTCAGGCAGCCATCTTCACCGAAGGTCGCCTGTCGTGCGCGAACGCACAGTCCCATCAGCCCGCGCAGTTTCGTTTCCCTATCCATCGGCGTCAGTTTTCCTCCGCTTCTGTCTGGGATTGGGACAGCTGCGCCAGCTCCTGCCGCAGGGCTTCCGCCACGTCGTCAGTGAGCTGCACTTCCAGCTGACGTTCCAGCTGTTTCTGCCGGATGGCGCGCATCAGGCAGCTTTCCTGTCGGCATACATACGCGCCGCGGCCGGGCTTTTTGCCGCCCGGATCCATGGACACGGTGCCGTCCGGTGCGCGGACAACGCGGATGAGTTCGCGTTTAGGCTTGCTCTCCCGGCATCCGACGCACATGCGCATCGGGATTTTCTTCGGCTTCATCAAGGCTCCTTTGGGCGATTGCCGCTTGGGTCAACCGCCGAATCTCGTTTCCTGCTGCTCCCTAATTATCCCCGGAACGACTTACAGCGTGTCGTCCCCGTCGGCAGGCGTTTCCGGCGCTTCCACACCCTCGTAGGGCTGGAAATCCTCCGGCAGCTCCTGCACCGGCTGTTCTTCATCCTCCACCTGCGGGACGGCCGCCGCCATCTGCTCGGCGTACTGGCTCTGACTCTTGATGTCAATCTTCCAGCCCGTCAGCTTTGCCGCCAGACGCGCATTCTGACCTTCCTTGCCGATGGCCAAAGACAGCTGATTGTCCGGCACGACAACGATGCAGGAGCGCTGACCACTCGCCTCGGTGTATACTTCGCGGACGTTCGCCGGATTCAGCGCGTTGGCAATGAATTCCGCCGGATTCTCGCTCCACTTGATGATGTCAATCTTTTCGCCGCGCAGTTCATCCACCACACGGGTCACGCGGTCGCCGCGCTGACCGACGCACGCGCCCACCGGGTCAATCAGCACCTCAGTGGAATGCACCGCCATCTTCGTGCGGCTGCCCGCTTCACGGGCGATGCCCTTAATCAGCACCTTGCCGCCAGCGATTTCCGGCACTTCCATCTCAAACAGGCGCTTGACCAGATTCGGATGCGTACGGCTGACGCGCACCTGCGGGCCGCGGCGGGTCATGTCGTCGCCGCGCTGCACTTCCAGCACATAGACTTTCAGGTGGTCACCCATGTTGATGACTTCGCCGGGAATCATCTGATCGCGTTCGAGGTAGCCCTCGGTACGGCCCATCAGCTCCACCACAGCACCCTTATCATCCACGCGCGTAACGACGGCCGTCAGGATTTCGTTTTCCTTGTCGGCGTACTCTTCATACACACGGCCGCGTTCTGCGTCGCGCAGGCGCTGCATAATGACGCCCTTGGCGGTTTGTGCGGCGACGCGCAGGAAGTTGCGCGGCGTCACGTCCGTCTCCACAATGTCACCCATCTGGTAGGAGTCTTTAATCGCGCGGGCTTCCTCCAGCGAAATCTGGTCGGCGGGCTTCTCCACCTCTTCCACAATCAGGCGGCGGGTATACACATGAATTTCACCCGTCGCGCGGTCAATGGTCGCGGAAATGTTGTTGGCGGAGGGTTCTGCCTCGCCCTTGGCGCGGTTCTTGGCATACGCCTTTTTCAGCGCATCCTCGACCGTGGCGAAGAGCATATCCTCGCTCAAATCCTTCTCTTGGCACAGCGCGCGGATGGCTTCCACGAGTTCTTTGTTCTGTGGATCTGCCTTCGGCGCAGCAGTTGTCTTGGTCTTTCTCATGCCTGTGTCACCCTTCAATAATTTATGCTGTTTCTGATGCGGAAGCGGCTTCCGCAATGGTTTTCATATCCAATGAAAATTGCTTTCTCGCGGGGAGAAAATCGGCCTGCCGGGTTATTCCTCGCCCAAATCGACGTCTTCGACGCCTTCCATGTCAACCACCGGCTTCACCAGCGAAGCTGCTTTGCGCGCAAAACGCTTCTCTTCGCCCGCGATGGTCAGCACCATGTCCTGCGCGTCAAAGTCCGACAGAATGCCCGTAAAGACCTTCTGCCCGTCCACGGCTTTGAACAGGTGAACCTCCACCTCTTCGCCAAGCGCGCGCTCAAAATCTCGATCCTTCTTCAGCGGACGGTCAATGCCCGGCGAGGATACTTCGAGGAAATCGAAATCGTATGATTCCACCAGCGGCATAATGGCGCGGTGATACCGTTCGCAGTCATCCAGTGACATGCCTTCGGGACGATCAACATAGATGCGCAGGAACTTGCCCGTGTTCTCCTTATCAAGGCACACATCCACCAGTTCATAGCCCATTTCATCCGCCAGACGCTGACATTTGGGCGTGACAACGGTCGTCAATTCCGCTTTCGCCATAACTCCTCACCTCTTTCACTGCGGGTTCGTTTTTTTTGGAGGACTTTTGCCTGCAATGTGCAGGCAATCAAAAAGAGTGGCTCCCATCACCCGTCAGCACCACGACAGCACAGCGGGCATACCTCTGCCCGTAACACTGTCCCGATGCCGCCAAGCCATGTCCACTCTCAGATGTCAAGCCCTTCTTTCTGCAACCCGAAACACCGGACAGACCCGGCTGAAAAATCGCTTCCCTGAAAGTCAGGGCAGCGGTTCATGGATTCACACTTGTCAGTATACCACAGTTTCTCCCGGAATACAAGCATTTTAGCGGCTCTGCGCAACATTTTCCTTCCATTTGGGGCGCATTTTTCACACAAAGCTCTCGTCCTTGCAGAAAACGGGCACAAAATCCTCCGATGCGCTTTCCGGCTCCTGCAAATACCCCGGCAGCCCCAAATCCAGCATATGGTCGCGCACGCGGATATATTCGCGGTTCGTAATCGTCCGCGTCAAGCCCGGAATCGACACGTTGTTGCACGGGATGTACTGCCGCATCAGGCTGACCGGCACACCCTCCGGCAGGTTCTCCTTCACCCAATCCAGCAGCTGACAGCTTTCGCTCGTCAGACCGGGGAGAATCAGGTGACGGATGAGCGTGCCGCGCGTCATGATACCGTTCTCATCGTAGACAGGCGTTCCTGTCTGGCGCACCATCTCGGTGATGGCGGTGGATGCAGCGGCAAAGTAGTTCGACGCTTTCGCGCAGAGCTGCCCCATCTTTTCACTCCGGTGCTTGAGGTCGGGCAGATACACGTCCATCACGCCGTCCAGCATCCGCAATGTTTCGACCGTCTCATACCCCGACGTATTCCACACCAGCGGCACATGCGGCCGGTAAATATCCAGCGTCTCCAATATCTGCGGGACATAAGGCGTCGCGGTGATGAAGGAGATGGTGTGCATCCCCATATCCTCCAGCCGTCGCAGGGAATCCGCCAATTCGCGCGGCGTGAAGGGGCGTCCGGCGTTGCGGTGGCTGATGTCGGCGTTCTGGCAGTAGGCGCAGCGGAGCGTACAGCCGGAGAAGAACACCGCGCCCGTGCCGTTCTTGCCGGAAATCGGCGGTTCTTCCCATAGGTGCGGCGCAATTCGGGCGATGCGCATGGTGGTCGGCAGCTGGCAGAAGCCGCTGCCCGTGGATTCATTGCGCTCAGCGCGGCAGGCGCGCGGGCAGAGGGTACATTGCATAAAGGGAACCTCCTTGGAAGATGGGTTGGGGTGAGGATGATTTTCGTTTTTTCTTTACTATATTTTGCTTTTGTGTTGCAGGGATTTCGCGCCTGCGGGCGCGACAAGGGGGCTTTGCGCTCGCCCCCTTGACCCCTTCGCAGCGCACACCCATGTTTCTGATTTTGTATCGCTGCTTTGGGAAAACAGAAGGTATACTAACTAAAAAAACTTCTGATAAGGCTCAACAAACATGGGTGCGAACCGAAGGTTTCCAAAGGGCGATCGCAGACGTTCGTCTGTCTTCTTGCCCTTTGGTCGCCTCCGCAGAGGCGAAACTCCTGCATAAACACGCGGAAGAAGTATGCAGAAGTCACCAACCCAATCGCGCGAACGGGTCAAGGGTCGAAGACCCTTGCGGAGTCCAGAGGCAGCGCCTCTGGCGTCTCCCCCTTCATAACCACCCCGCATACGCGCCGACTGCGCCGAGCAGATTGACGCAGAACCCCATCACCATCAGCGGGACGTTGAGTATCGACGTGCGCCCGCATTGCGGCTTTAGGGCGAGAATCGCCACATACACCCACGGCAGCATATCCAGCAGGTAGCGGTTGCCGAATTGAAAGCCGCCCAGCGTCTTGTGGCAGACGATAATCATCAAGTGCGCCCCGACCACCAGCGGCAGCCCAATCAGCCAGAACGCATTCCCGCGGCGGCGGCGAATCAGCGCATAGAAATACACGCACAGGAACGTCACCAGCATGGGCGTAATCAGGTAGAACGCCATGCAGTCATACGGATCAAACGCCAGTGGCTGACCTCTCCCCTGATATTTCGGCAGGCGCACCAGCTGCTGCAAATGCTCCCACGCGTACGCCAGCGAAAACTGTCCGTTCTCCGCCAGCTGAAATTCCGGCAGGTAGGTGTGCCCAAATTCCAGCGGATTGCCGAAGCGCAGGTAGTTCAGCACCATGTAGCTCGCGGCAATCAGCGCCGCGGGCAGCATATTCGCAATCTGCCGCTTCCAGCTATGCCGCACGCCGCTTTTGTTGAGCAGGTACACCAGCAGCGGAAGATACAGCGCCGCCATCGGTCGGCACCCAACTGCGCACGCCCACCACGCCAGCGCCCAGCCGCTTCTGCCGCGCTGTGCCGCATCTACCGCCATCAGCGAGAGCGTGAAGCACATCGCCTGCGCCAGAAACCACACCCAGCCCTGCAGGGCAATGAACAGATACCCGTTCGCCAGATACAGGTACAGCACATACCGCGCCGCATAGCGCGAGCTGCCCGTCATCCGCCGATAAATCCGCAGCGCATAGGCGATGCCAAGCAGCGTCACCGCCAGATTGATGAAGTGATCCGGCGTATCCAGCCCGAAAATCGCCGCGAACGACAGCATCACATACGATGGGAACAGCGGAAAACTCACATAGAACTTGCCGCCGTACTCCGCCAGCTCCAGCCATGTGAAATTCGGGTTGACATCCAAATGTCCTTCCAGCCACGCGCACGCCTGAATGGTGTACGAGCCGTACGGGTTGTCCGTCGTCAGAAAGCGTCCCGTGAACGCGCCCATCACCAGCAGGACAATCAGGACGATGAGCGGATACAGCGCATATTCCGGCGCAAGCTTCCGCAGACGATGCCATGCGCGTTTCGCAATGGTTTGCATCGTGATGATCCTCCTTTGCTTGTTTTGTTCGCTGATAAGACGCAGTTCTGGGGGAAACGGTTCATTTCGACAAGCCGTACAGAAAAAAACGCAGACCGCAAAGCGGTGCGTGCCGCTTCCAGCACGTCGGTTTGCAGTCTGTGCGAATTATTTCTGCTTGTCGCCAGATTTCAGCTTTTGCAGCGCTGCGAGCGCCGCCGCCTGCTCCGCCTGCTTCTTCGTGCGGCCCGTGCCGTGGGCGAGTTCCACCCCGAAGCGGCTCACGGCGGCCTCGAATGTGCGGTTGTGCGGCGGGCCGTCCTGCGCGATAATCTCGTAGGTCGGCGCTTCGCTGCCATCGCGCTGCAAGAACTCCTGCAAAGCGCCCTTGCTGTCCTGCATCGGGCGCTGCACGTCCTCCGGCTTCGGCCAGCAGCGGAGAATGATTGCCCGCGCCGCGTCCAAACCGCCGTCCAGATACACTGCTGCCAGAATCGCCTCCATTGCGTCGCACAGTACGGACGGCTTCTCGCGCCCGCCAGTCAGCTCCTCACCCTTGTCCATGATAAGCGCTTCGCCGACGTGCAGCTTCTTGGCGACCTGCGAGAGGTTCGCTTCGCACACGGACAGCGCGCGCAGGTGCGTCAGCTGCCCCTCGTGGCAATCCGGGTGACTTTGGTAGAGGATATCCGACATGATGTATTGCAGCACCGCGTCCCCCAGAAATTCCAAGCGCTGGTTGTCCTCCGGCCCCATCGACGGATGCGTCAGCGCCCGCCGAAGCAGCGCCGGATTCTTGAATTGATACCCCAGTGCCGACAAAAACTGCTGCATCATGCAGACACCCCCATTTTTTGCAACGACACACAGCCTCCGCCGTCGTCGGAGGAGGCTGCGCGTGCCATAATTCGCGGATAACTTACTTGTTGGCGTCGATGTACTTCACGACATCGCCAACCGTCTTGAGCTTCATAATCTGGTCATCCTCAACCGTGATGCCGAACGTGTCTTCCACGTCCATAATCATGACCATGACGTTCGCGGAATCCGCCTTCAAATCCTCCACCAGACGGCTGGATTCGGTCACGGTGTCGGGGTTCACCTTCATTTGCTTGACAATCATGCCCTTCAGGGTTTCAAACGTAGACATAGTGTTTTCTCCTTTCAAAATGCGGATAGCTAATGAACATCGCTTTGCAGCGCTGCTTTTGGGTCACTGTGCGTCCTGTGAATTCATTTTTGCGACGCCCTTTTCGATAATCTCAACCACATGACCGTTCACCATCTTGATGGCTTGGTCAATGGCGCAGGAGAATGCGTGCGCGTTGCTTGAACCGTGCGCCTTGACGACTGCGCCTTGCACGCCTAGCAGCGGTGCGCCGCCGACTTCGGTGTAATCCAGCGTGTGCTTCAAGCGGCGGAGAGCCGGTTTCGCCAGTGCCGCGCCTATCTTCGAGCGCGTATCTGCCATCAGTTCCTGCTTCATCGTCTTCATCATGAACATCGCGACGCCCTCCATCGTTTTGAGGACGAGGTTGCCCGCGAAGCCGTCCGCGACGCACACATCCGCAATGTCACTGAACAAATCGCGCGCTTCCACGCTGCCGACGAAGTGATACGGCGCTTCCGCCATCATCGGGAACGCGTCCTTCACCAGCGCATTGCCCTTTTCGTCCTCTGCGCCGATGTTGATGATGCCGACGCGGGGCTTCTCGATGCCCATCACGCCGCGCATGTACGCGTCGCCCATCACGCCGAACTGCGTCAGGTATTCCGGCTTGCAGTCCACATTTGCACCGCAGTCAATGAGCAGGAAATAGCCCTTGCCGTTGGGCATCAGTGGGGCAAGCGCCGGACGCTCCACGCCCGGAATACGCCCCAGCCGGAACATGCCGCCCGCCAGCACCGCGCCCGTAGACCCGGCGGAGACGAACCCGTCCGCTTCCTTGTCGCGGACAGCCAGCATTCCCAGCACCGTCGCTGATTTCGTCTTTTTGCGCACACCCATGACGGGGGATTCGTGGTTCGTAATGACTTCCGGCGCATCCAGCAGCGTAATCCGGCTGCGCACATCGTCCGCGCCCGCCAGATACTTTTCGATTTCCGGCACAATGCCCGCCAGCGTCACCGTCAGTTCCGGATTCCGGCGAAGCGCTTCCACCGTGCCCTCAACCGGGGCTTGCGGCGCCAAATCGCCGCCCATTGCATCGACAAAAATTCGCATGGTTTCCTCCTGCTGTTCCGCGCTCATGCAACAGAACATCTTATTCTACCACACAAGCAGCGTCTTTTGCAAGTGGCAAGCGGCACACGGCGCATTTTTTCCTTCATCCGGCACGGCGGGCAGGCAAAATCAGCCTCTGTTATTCCCCATACGAAATGGTGAAAAGCTGATACCCTTCTGCTGTGCTGCCCACAACATAGCGTCCATCGAAGGAAATCTCCGGCGCGTACTTCATCACAAACGGCACGACGACCTCGCCATCCATCCCGATGCAGCCCCACAAACCGTCCTGCTTCACCGCCAGCAGCTCCTGTCCGGCTTGTCCCCGCGCGGCTTCCTCGTACTGGGTGGGCAGTTCGCCCCGCGTCGCCGTAAAGACGCTGATTTTGCCGTTCATCTCCGCATAAATCATCGGGGCGTTGTTGGTAAGACCCTTCCAATCGTTTTCCTTCAGCTCATAATCCACCGACGCGCTCACCTGCCCGTCCCGGGTCAGGAAGCGCAGCTTACCGCCTTCCAGCGCCGCCTGATAGCCGCCCTCGAACAGCAGGCCCGCGTAGTCGCCGCCAAGCGTGTCATACATCGGCGGAACGATTTCCTGCCCCGACATATCCACGATGCCCGACAAGCGATCCTTCTTTGTCAGCATATAGTCGCCGCCGTAATAACGCACACTGTCATACAGCGGCTTGCCGTCCTGCACCGCCTCGCGCAGCACATTTCCCTGCAAATCCAAGAAATTGCCCGTTTTCGTGTCATACCAAACGCTGCGGGACACTTCATCCGCCGTCAGCGCGCATTCCGGGACGAACGCGAACTGCGCCGTCGGGTGATGATACACGCCTTGCTTGTAGATTTCCTCATATTCGCCGCGGGAGAAGGACTCGCCGGTGAATTCCGTGCGCGTCCCGTCCGTCTTCAAGTAAAAGCCGCTGCTTTTGTCCAGCCGAACGAACAGATACGCGCCGTAAACCTCCATGCTCGCGCCCGTCGTTTCCTCGCGGTTCATTTCCGCCATTTTCTGCGCGCCATAGTAGATGTCCCCGCGCACGACGTTGTAGTGTCCGCCGCCGAACATAGCGCGATAGTCGCTCTTTTCGTCCGTTGTTTCTTCCAGCGTCACCGCGACCACCCAGCCATTGCCGACATAGGTGAAATCCGAATACGTCATGGGGATCAGCAGCGTCCCTGCCGCGTCCATCAACCCCGTCTGGTTGACGCCATTTTCATTGGCGACTTCATAGTACAGCCCTTTCTCCTGCGCGCTGATATCCGCGTAGCTTTCCGACAGTGCCGTGCCGTCCATCGCCCGCAGCGTATCGCGCCAGTCCTCGCGGGTCACGTAGGTATCAGAGGCACGTCCCAGCGTAATGGAACGCGCAAACGTCTGCGTATCCACCAGTTTTGCTTCCGCCGAAGCCAGCACCGGCATGGACAGCGCCAATGCCGCCGCGCACAGTTTCTTCCACCATTTCATCTTCTTTGCTTCCTTTCCTTCGCAACGTTCAACGCACGATACGTTGATTATATACGACGAAAGAAAGCGTGTCAAGAGCAACTACAACGTTTTCGCTGTTTTCGCTCATTCCGGGCTGACACTCAGTCCGACCCCCATGCCGCCTTCCCCAATATGGCACGAGACCCCCAATGACAATTGGTCACTGAGCAGCTTCATCCCCGGAAACTCCGCTTTCAGGCGCGCTTCCCACGCTGCCGACGCTTCCGGTGAAGCGCTTGATGCCGCCAGCAGCGTCACCCGCCCCTGTGCCAGCGGTTCGGCAAATCGCCCGGCTAATTCCGCGCGAATCGCCTCTATCATCACATCCTGCGCCCGATTCATGCCGCGCGCTTTCTTGTAAGCGCCCAGCGTTCCCGTTGTGAAGTGCAGAATCGGCTTGATGTGCAGCAGCGTACCGATAAGCGCCGTTGCCGTGCTGATGCGCCCGCCGCGCTTCAAGTGCTCCAGCGTCTCCACTGCGACGTAGATGCACATGTCCTCGCGAACGGCCTCCAATTTCCGCTTGATGGTCGCGGCGTCATCCCCCGCGTCGCGCAAACGCAGCGCATCCAGCACCGTCACATGCAGCGCCGTCGCGACGCGCCCGTTGTCCACCACGAACACGCGCCCGGCGTAGGGCGCATCCGCCGCCAGCGCCATTGCCGCCTGACACGAGCCGGACAAACCGGAGCTGATCGGGATGTACAGCACCTCGTCGTGATCGGTCAGCAGGTTATCCCAGAGGGCGGTCACATCCGCCGGGGCAGGCTGAGAAGTCGCAATTTTCGCGCCGCGCCGCTGATGCGCATAAAACTCCGCGCGGGTGAGCGTCTCCTCCTCCAAATAGCAAATGCCGTCGATGGTAAACGGCATCGGCAGCACCGCGACACCGAGGGTTTGCGCCATTTCCGGGGTGATGCTGGAGTGGCTGTCAGTTGCGATAGCAACGTTTTTCATCATCATTGTGCCTCCGTGTATGATAATCAACACATTTTAGCACAAATGCGTGTTCGGTTACAAGCGATTGCAGTCTCAAATTTTGTTGATAATAGCAAGCGTTATGAAGGTACAAAAAAACACCGTGAGCGTACTGCCCACGGTGATGCTTTCTCAGCCCTGCTTCTGCTTGTGCTTCGGATTTTCGCAGATGACCATGACCTTGCCCTTACGGCGAATGATCTTGCACTTTTCGCAGATCGGCTTCACGGACGGACGAACCTTCATGTGCTGTTACCTCCTGTTGAAAATGATGCCACGAGGGCGAGCAGAATGCACCGCACGCCCGGATGCGTCTGATGCGATGTGCTTGTCACACAGTGCATCAGTTATTATACACCAGAGACCGCCATCCGTCAAGAGGGAAATCCTGCGGAATCGCAGCTTCCGGCACGGTTTCTTGTTATTTTCGCGCTGGTCAGGTCTTGCTGCGCCAAGTAATCCGGCCGCGGTTGAGATCATAGGGAGACAGCTCGATTTTTACCTTGTCACCGGGGTAGATGCGGATGAAGTTCATGCGCATTTTGCCGGAGATGACGGCGGTCACGATGTGACCATTCGGCAGCTCCACCTTGAACATGGCGTTCGGAAGAGCCTCGACGACCTTTCCTTCCAGTTCGATGACGTCGCTCTTGGACATGTCAGTCCTCCTTGTCGGCCCCAGCCGCGGCAGCTTCCGCGTGGGGTTGTTCGTTCTGCGCTTTCAGCGAAAGGCCGTGCGCGGAGAGAGCCTTGCGCAGGTCGCTGTCCTGCAGATGCTTGTTCTCCAGCGCCTGAGGGTCCACGTTCACCACAATGGGCTTCGGGCGCAGATGCATCATCTTTTTCTTTTTCGGATGGTCGATCTTGCGGCTTTGACCGTCCGCCATCAGCACATGCCGATCGTCCACGACCTGAAGCACCACGAAATACCGCCCGGCATCGCGTCCCTGCGTTGACTGCACGACGCGTCCCGGTTCCATCGTCAGGCGATTCATCATTTGTCCTCCCATTTGAAGTCGGGATAGGTGAGGATTTCCGGCAGACCGTCCTCATTGATGGCGATGGTATGCTCGTAGTGGGATGTCAGGCTGCGGTCGCGTGTGCGGCAGCACCACTGGTCTGCGTCGCAGGTGATGTGCCAGTCGCCGGCGGAGATCATCGGCTCAATGGCGATGGTCATGCCCTTGCGCAGGCGAAGGCCGCGATCCGGCGTGCCGTAGTTGAACACTGGCGGATCTTCGTGCATTTCGCGCCCGATGCCGTGCCCGGTCAGGTCGCGGATGACGCCATAGCCGTTGCTTTCGGCCACCTGCTGCACTGCGTGACCCACGTCACCCAGCCGCTTGCCCGCGATGGCCTGCCGTGCGCCCGCAAAGAAGCACTGCTCCGTGACGTCAATCAAGCGCTGCGCTTCCGGCGAAATTTCGCCAATGCCCATCGTGAAGGCACTGTCGGCCTGCCAGCCGTCCAGCACCAGACCGCAGTCGATGGACAGGATCTGCCCTTCCCGCAAAATCTGCTTTTCAGAGGGAATGCCATGCACCACCGCATCGTCAATCGACGCGCAGATGGACGCCGGATACCCCTCGTAATGCAGAAACGACGGAATGGCGTGGTTTTTGCGGATGAGCTGCTCGGCGTAGACATCCAGCGCGGCGGTACTCATGCCGGGCTGAACGGCCTCGCGCAGGCGGCACAGCACTTCGTAGAGAAGCGCGCCCGCGTCACGCATTTTGCCGATTTGCTCAGGATTCTTCAAACTGATCATGATGTCTTAGCCCTTCACGATGGCCATGATGGACGCGAAAATCGTATCCATATCCTGATCGCCGTCAATGACGCGCAGCAGCCCCTTCTTCTGGTAGAAATCCACCAGCGGAGCGGTCTGATCGTGGTACACCTTCAGGCGATTGAGGACGGTTTCAGCCTTGTCGTCCGCGCGCTGCACAAGCTCATCAGAGCAGGAATCACATTTCGTTTTCCCGTTCAGGCGGGAAATGTGGTACGTCGCGCCGCACTTCAGGCACACACGGCGGCCGCTCAGGCGATCGATGAGCTTCTCATCGGCGACGTCGAGGTCAATAACCGCATCGATATCCGCAATGCCTTCCAGCGCTTCCGCCTGCGGAACCGTCCGGGGGAAGCCATCGAGGATGTAGCCGTTCTTGGCATCATCCTGCGCAAGACGGTCGCGAACGATATCGATGATCACGTCGTCCGGCACGAGCTTGCCCGCGTCGATGTAGCTCTTCGCCTTCAGCCCGGTAGGCGTCTGCTCCTTGATGGCACGGCGGAGAATGTCGCCGGTGGAAATCTGCGGAATGTTCAGTGCGTTACAGATGCGCTGCGCCTGCGTACCCTTGCCGGCGCCGGGAGGTCCAAGGAAGATGATATTCATCCGGATGCTCCTTCCTACTCTGTCGCTGTCCGCGCAAAACGCGCGAGTCTTCACGTCGCAATGGATGCTACGTTGTTTTTTCCCACATTAGTACACAAGCCATGCACCGGAAAACGAGTTTCAACGGTGCATGGCCTGCGTATGGATTACATGAAGCCGTTGTCTTTGTCGGTTTCAATGCCGCGGATGGACAGTTCACCCTCAACCGTGCGCATGGTTTCCAGAGAAACACTCACAGCAATCAGGATGGAAGAAGCCGCGAACGGGAGGTTGGTGACCCAAGAGGTCAGCAGCGTCGGAATCACAGCCAGCACCGCGAGGAAGAGCGCCGCAAACAGGTTGAGGCGGTTCGTGGTACGGGCGAGGTAATCGCGGATGTTCTTGCCGCGCTGTCCGGGGATGGTCGCACCCTGCTCCATGAGCTGCTTCGCCTGCTTATTCGGATCAAAGCTGATGGACGAATAGAAGAAGGTGAAGCCGACAACAGCAAATGTGAGGAATATCTTGCGCAGAAGGTCGTTGACGTAATAGACACAGGTGAGAAGAAAGGCAAAAGCACATGGTTTGACATCGTGCTTGAAAACGGCATGGTATATCATCGCTCTGCTGAAATAAAGCCAGACTGGATTGGCAAGACAAAAGAATTCATCGTCACCACCCAATTCGACAAAGACGGAAATCCGAAGAAAGACAAGGAGGGAAACGTCAAGATGTCTTTCAGAATGCCAAACGAAAACGACTGGAATCTACAGAAGAAGAAAGCGGAGAAGGATATCGACGAATCCGGCATGACTGTCGGAGAATACATCTATAATGCGCTGCTTCACAATCCGAAACAGAAAATCAAGGGAAAACTCGTGAGAGTAGTAGAACGCAAATACTACAAAAACGAACTGCAAAAGATATTGGAGTCACAAAAGCGCTTCATCCCGCAACTTTCCGACTCTGCGCTATACGAAAAATGCATAAATGAGTTATATCAG
>OIYO01000359.1_pt1 | contig 40204 bp, 26 predicted proteins | sample 1588191 | NCBI WGS metagenome assembly OIYO01 (sample SAMN03283275) | human gut metagenome | biome: human-associated habitat; material: feces | host: Homo sapiens | place: Peru | collected 2012 | reverse complement strand
TTGAATATGTTATAAATATGCTGAATCTTAAAGCCACCGCCGCAGGATATAACGAAAAGTCACCTTTTTTTGATGTAACATCAGATGAAGAATGGTTTGGTGCGGTGAGTCTTGCGGCAAGAATGGGAATATGCAGCGGATATGAAAACGGGTTGTTCGGACCGTATGACGCATTGGACTTTGAGGGTGCATCAAAGTTTTTGATTTGCGCAATGGGATTTTCGTACACGATGTCCGACGGGGCGAGCTTTCCGGATACATATTTAAAAATGGCGAGGTCGGCGCATTTGCTTGACGGCATACAAACGGGCGGAGCATTTACAAACGGAGATATGCTGAAAATGATATATAATGCCTTGCACGCGGAAACGTTTATCCAAAAGTTTGAGGCATCAACGGGAAAGCTGACAAGCGGACAGACGCTTTTGTATTCGGTGTATAAAATTTTGTATGATGACGGTATTGTGACCGCGGACAGCGAGAATTCGTACAATGGCGTTTTGACGGAAGACGATGAAATTCAGATTAACGGTGAAATTTTTAAAACAAATGAAGTTATTACGGGATTGGTCGGCAAAAGCGTAAGATATTATTTTAAAGACAAATCTTCCGCGGCGGACAAAGTAATTGTATGTATTTGTGAGAACGAAAGCGATAATAACGAATATGTTTATTCTTCGGAAAATATAGAAAAATATGACGAGGCATCGAGAACTTTTGTCTGCCGCGAGGAAGATAAAGATAAATCCGTGAACAGAAGAATTTCGTCGAGGGCAACAGTGCTTATAAACGGCGTGCCGTCAAGTTCTCTCGATTCAAGCGAGCTTATTCCCAAAGACGGAACGGTGACATTAATCGATAATGATAATGATAAAACCGCGGATTATGTGTTGATAGAAAGCCTCGAAACTTATGTTGTTTCAAACCTCGATGCCGACAGGACATATGTATCGGACTCGAATTCGGGAAAAACTTTAAGGCTTGATGAATATGAGGATAAAAATATTATCGTATATGATAAATACGGAAGCAAATCAAATCTTTCGGGAATATCGGCAGGATGTGTTTTGCTTGCCGCAAAAAGCCGAGCAAGGATTATTGTATATGTATGTGACGATACCGTTTCGTCAAGCATAAATATGCTTTTTGAAGATAATGGTGTGAAAAAATGCAAAATAGATAATAATGAATATGCGATAAGCCATTATATGGATATGTATTCACCCCAAAGGGCGGAGGTCGGCAAAGATTACATATTTCACCTTGATTACAAAGGTAGAATTGCTTTTGCGGATATAGATGCGGCAAAACTGAATAACATTGCATTTATAATCGGCGGAAAGTTTGATGAGTCGGGGTTTGAAGAAAATATTATTCTTAAACTTATAAATTCGGAAGGCAAATTGATACAAATAAGTCTTGATGATAATGTAACAATCGATGATGTAAAATATAAGGATTCAAATGCGGCGTGGAACGCACTCAAAATCGATAAGTACGATGCCGCGGGAAACATTGTGTACAGCGGTGTGCGCAACACGGTTATTTCGTATACCGAAAAGGACGGGAAGATAAAGAAGCTTACCACCGCATATGAAATGACCGAGGATGGAACAATAAAACGGCCATATGAAAACAGAGTGGGTTCAATCGGTTACGGCGATATGCGCGAAGACGGAATGTATATGTCATACAGAGAAAACGCGGTGCATCAGTATATAGGGCTCAGGACATTTTCAGGTTACGGAATATTAAATCAAAATGTCAAGGTGTTCCGTGTACCGCTGAATTCAAACGGAACGGTTGACAGCGCGGCGGCGGATAAAGATTATGCGGCATTGGGACTCAGCTATTTCACAAATTACAGCAAGTACAATATGGAACAGTTCAAGTACAGTAAGAACAGTGCCGGTGCGGATGTTGTTGTGATTTATTATGACAGGACATCGGTGAAAGAAAAGCCGGATAATAAGCTTGTTCCCGTTGCGGATATAGCCGAGGGTTTGAATGCCGACGGTGAAACGGTCAAACAGCTTATAGGTATAGTTGAGGGAAAAGAGGTTGTATACACTGCGGAATCGGATGAGGTTTTGGCAAAGGTTGAAAAAGGCGATTGTGTTCGCTGTTATTTCGGCACAGGCGGCGAGTTGTCATATGCAGAGATTATTTATGACCAAAGCGCAAACAAAACTTACAGTACGGACGCGTCATACGAATCGGCATACAGGATTGTGTCAAAGCCTGTTTATGAGGTAAAAAATAACTCGATAAGCCTTGCTGATTCTGAGGCGTCAATTGCGGATGTTAAAAACGGCGGCGAAACACTTGAAAAATACTTTGTTGAGTCAAAATCTCTCTATATCTATCGTTTTGACAGCGAAAAAATGAAGTTTAATCAGATAAATGCGGGGGAACTTATCGGTTATAAACAGGATAAGACGGATTATGACAGACTTATCTTGCTGACGCGAGGGGCAACCTTGCAGGGAATAGTGGCATATTAGCGTTATATGAGGAAAGGATGATTTTGATTATGAAAAGAGTTGTTGCGTACCTTACGATGCTTGTAATGATGCTTTCTTTGACATCGGCGGCGGTGTTTGCCGATGACGATGTTATAAAGATAAACGGTGAGGATTATACGGATACGAACTCAATGGCGTTTATCGATACAAGGGATGAAGCGGACGGGAAAAGCGTTGCAAGATTTCAGATTGCCGGTGAAGCCACCGAAGATGGGCGCTGGGCCGAATATACGGTTGACATTCCCGAGAGCGGAGTATATAAGATAGCGTCGGTAAACAGCAAACTGAATCGGGATGCGGCGTGGTATTCGGATTTTAATATAAGAATCGATAACGGCGAATATATTAAGGCAGATACGCTCAAAAGTGAAGTTTATAACGAGAGCAAGGCTCTTATGCACTACAGCATCGGAACATTTGAACTGTCAGACGGCGAGCATAAGATTAGATTTATGGCAGATACCAAAAGTGCGGGCGGAGCATATGTGTTTTTGATTGATTTTATCGAGCTTACGCCCGTTGCGGCGGAAAAACCCGATTATTCGGTGAAAATCGAGGGCGAAACGCCGACAAGCATCGAGGGCACAAGCGAAGGAGGAGTATTGGCAAAGCCTTCTGCGAGCGGAGGAAAGTTTTTGAATTTCTCAAAGAAGGATGAGCCCGACGGCGGAGCCTTTGTGGTAAATTATAATTACACAATTTCAAAAACGGGTGATTATAATCTGTATTACACCGGCGCAAATGTGTCGAGTGGATATGTTTCAAAGGCAAAGATAAGCTTTGACGGAAGTGAATATATTGATGTTGATTCCGAAAACTTTGTGTTTATATCAAACAGCGGAATTGAGGATTATGACTCAACGATAAGAAACTATGTATATACAAATTCAATCGTGTTGGATGAGGGTGAGCACATTGTTTCGATAAAAATAGACAACAAAAAGGAGCAGGGAAGCGGTGACCCGTACTTGTACCTATTGGATTATATGGAGTTTGTTCCGAACGGCGCAGAGGTCGAGGCATCGTCAAAAACTTTCGGCAGTTTAAATGTCAATAAACTTATATTGAGCGGAAGTCTTTCGGGTTATCCCAAGAATGATTTTTCGGGAGCGGATGTTGTGTATACATCAAAAACACCTTATATTGCAGAGGTCGGCGAGGACGGAACGGTTAAAGTCCACGGTGACGGCACGGCGGATTTTGAGGTGGTTGTAAAGACGGCAAGTGCCGAATATGCGGCGAATGTGTCGGTTGGCTGTTATCTCGAAAATATCGAGATAAAGAGAGAATTAAGAACCGTGAACGGGATAAGTATAACGATAAAATCGCGAAATGAGAATGATGAAAGCATAAGAATAATCGCGGTTTTGCGCGATGAAAACGGCACGGCGCTTGAAATCAAAAATAAAGAAGTGACGGTGGCGAGCGGAAATTCAACGGAGGATATTAACTTTAAAAATACATTAAGCGATAATATGACGGTGGATTATTTTATAACAAAAATCGATTATTCGCCGTTATCGCTCAAACATACGCTCTAAGGGCATTGAAAGGATGATAATATGGATACCGTGGCAAAAAAATATCATATTTTGTGTATTGTCATTATAATTTTGACTGCCCTTGCCGCAAGCATCAATGCTTCGGCAGACGGTATAAGCGGTACGGTCGAGAATTCGCCCGAAAAACTGACCGCGGTCGGAAATGATTGTGAAAAGCCGAGCGGTTTTAAAGAAACCGCACAGGACACGGACGGATATTATTGGTACGAAAACAATTCTGCCGCCGATAATTTGAGCTTTGACTTTGTTTATACTTTGACCGCGGCAGAGAGCGGATATTATGAACTGTATTTTAAAGGAAAATCAAATGCGTCCGCAGGGTGGTACAATGCGGTATCGTTAAGCCTTAACGGCGGTGAATCATATCCGATACATACCTCCGATAATACGTTGTCGCTTTTGGGGAAATCCGCCGAGATTGTCGATGGAAAGGTCAATGTTTATGATTTGGGTACCGTTTGGCTAAAGTCGGGTGACAACAAGATTACTCTCACGATAAGCGGTTACAGAAAAAGCTATGGCGGATATGTATTGTGTACGGCAGGCGTATATGCCGAAAGGCTTGCGGATGATATACGCATTACCGCCGAGTCGCCGATGTATGCCGACAGTGCAAATATTTTCCAAAGCAAATCGGAAGGAGCTTCGTCCGCGGTTGCCGAACATTCAACGTTTATACGCCTTGCCGACAGCGCGCAATATACGTTTTATGCACCTAAAAGCGGTACATATTCAACGGGCGTTTTTTGTCGGAGTGCCGCACTCGGCTCAGTGACAATTGACGGGAAAAGTCTTGGAATAACAGAGAGGAAAGCTCAGACAAACCCGAACTATGCCATTACGTCAGAGGCAGTCACAGAGGATATATTTTTGACTAAGGGCAGGCATACGATAAAATTTAATCCTGCATCGGATAAAATAGATATGAACAACGGTTTGTATCTGGACATTGACTATGCAAGACTCAATCTCAAAACGGCACAGTCAGACAAAGTATCGTTAGAATATCCGAACAGCACTCTCGGAATTTTTGAGAGTGACGGCGATGTCAGAATAAAATTTATTACCGAAACGGATAGCGGATTTTCGGGTCATATAATCGTAAAAGATTTTTACGGGAATATCGTATACGAGAATTCGGCCCTTTCCGTTGCCCCAAACAGTGAACTGATTTTAAAAAATCTTCCGATTGGGCATTATACGGTTTATCTCGGTGAAAATGGTATTGATTATTTTGCGGTGGTAAAACCGCTGTCCGGGAGAATAAAGTATGAAAGCAGTCCGTTTGCCATAGACGCAGCGGCAGCGTGGAATACGGACATAAGAGACCATAAAGATTATGTGAGGGCAATGGAGCTGTTGGGTGTCGGATATGTCAGAGAACGATTGAGCTGGGATCATATAAACGGTAGCAGCATAAACAATTTTGCCCTTGATTTATCAACAAAACCGTATGCTCAAAAAGGCGGCAACGGTGGTGTTCCGATACGGTACGATTTATTTATGCAAAACTATAAAAACGCGGGTATAAAGGTCTTGCCCGATGTGTGTTCAATGGCATCGGTTGTATCGCGAAAGTGGAAAAACGGAAGGGTAACCACCGATTTAAAATCAGCATATGATTACGGGTATTATATAGCGAGTACTCTCGGCAATATCGGGGTGTATGAGTTGTGGAACGAACCCGAAACCGACGGAGCAATGTTCAGATATGAATCGCCGGATATGTATGCGGCTATGATAAAAGCAATGTCGATAGGCATAAAAGACGGATGCGGCAACAGTAAAATCGCTTCGCCCGCATTTGCGAGTTTCGGTGAAACATATTTTACGGATATGGTGTTCAAAAATGATTTAATGAAATTTTTTGACATATACAACTATCACGCACATCGCCAGCCGAACTCCGAAACGGAGCTTTTGAAACATCTTCCGGATGTTCCGAGACTTGAAAACGAGTTTTTGGAAAAATATCATCTCCAAAAAATGCCGAGATGGAACACCGAATGCGGACTTTTGACAAGGCTTGAAGATAACAGAGATACCCAAACACCGAAACAACAGAGGGTTTCGGCGAACTATTCGGTTGTTTCGGCAACGGAATCTTTGGCACAGGGTACGGATAAACACTTTTGGTATTTGTTCACATATATGAACGGTGTAATAAATACAAACACAATAACATCGGCGGAACACCCGAGCGCAATATACAGTGCGCTTTATGCAATGATTGATATTTTGGGTGATGCAAAGTATAAAGGAAAGCTGAACATCTTGCCCGACGATACATACGGATACATAACCGAGAATACTCAAAACGGTAAAGAAACAGCGGTAATTTTTTCGGAAACAGCCAAACAAATAATCTTGACCCCGACGGCGAACGGTGAGGTGTTTAACCTGATGGGAAACAAGACAAAGGATATATCCGCAGGAGAAGCCGCAACGCTGGATGTTTCGGAGTCACCGATTTATTTAAGACTTGACGGCAGGTTTGAAAGTGCGGATTATGAAAACGGCGAAACCGAACGAAGTTATGATTCCGAACCTCTTGACGCCGCCGAGAGAATAATAATCAATCAAATTTATCCGAACAAGGTGGATGAGGGAGCAAGCAATCATCCCGAAAATTCAAAGCTGCACCGAGATGTAAAAACATCGGGATACAAAATTGACGGAGAACCGATAACGATAACCGTTGATGTCATTAATCTTAATCCGAGTTCAGCCTCTGTTACGGTTGTCGGAAACGGATTCGGGTATGCCGAAGTGTCGGCGGCACAGCAAATTACGCTTGAACCGTATGAAAAAAAGAGTTTAAAATATACTGTTTCGTTCAGCGGCAGCTTGCCGCCGAATGAGATATTACCGCTTGAATTTCACGGTGAGATTGACGGACAGACCACGACAAAATCCGTTTCACAGTATGTAAAAGAGGATTACGCAACGGTAAAGACCGACTATAGCTTTGCAAATGTAAAGTCGGAGAACGGTTGGGATAGGTTGAACAACACCTCGGCAAATCCAAAATCGCATCAAATAACAACGGGTGAATACGGCGGAATGAAGCTGTCTTATACATTCAGCGATAAAAATGATGCCAATAAATGGGCACTTCCGTATTTAAAGGTTGCCGACCCCCAAAGACTTAAAAATTCAACCGGCTTGGTAATGGAATATTATCTCGATGCGATTGAGGGTATAAACGGTGAAACGGTACCGGATTGGAATGATGTAACATTTATTTTTCAGGTAAGAGAAACACGGGGCGGCGATTCGGCGGCTGTGTATCTCGATGAGATAGGCGTCAATCTTACAGAGGGATATAATAGGATTTATGTTCCGTGGAGCAGATTTTCGCGGATAAGCAATACGGACGAAAATGCACAGCTTGACCCCGATGACCTTTCGGCAATATCAACCGGGATAAAAGTTAAGGGTGCGTCTGTCGGAAAATTCAGTTATACGGTAATATCGGTCGGAGCATATTTTCTTGAAGAAACGGATATATACGACTCTCTCGGCGAACCGACGGCAAGCTCGGACTCTGTAAGCTTTGGTATAATTCAAAAAGCTGTTGCGATAGACGAGAGAGAAACAACGGCAGAGACAGACGGTGAGGATTCGGAGGTTACGATAGATAACGGACGGCTTTGTATAACACCGAACGGACAGATGAAGTTCGGTGAGCATACAGCAAAAATTTATTTGAGATATGCTGACGGCAAGGGCAGACAGTACAATGTGAATTTTATGCAGAGTCAAACGCCCGATGTTAAATTGAACATAACGGGGCTTTCGCTGGACGGTAAGAAAATAACGGACGGTGCGGCTTTTAAAAGCGGTGAGTACACCGCGAAAACAGAAATAAAGGATATATCGGGCGAGCGCATAAGCGGATATGCGCTTGTGGCACAGTATTCTACGAATGATGAGCTGTTAGAGATTAAAATGCCCGAGTTTGAAGTAAAGGCGGATGAAAAGACGTGCGCGGAATGTTTGTTAAATCTAAGCGATAAAACGGCGCTGATAAAGGTATTTGCATTTGATGATTTAAGAACAATAAAGCCGCTTTCAAAAAGTAAAAAATATAAAATTTCTATATTATAGAATTGAATCAGGAGGAATAAAAATGTTAAAAAATGCAAAATACGGATTAAGTAAAAGGCTGTTGGTATGCGTGATTTGTCTTTGTGTTGCAATATGCACTTTGGCGGCGTATGCGGAAGGCAATGGGTCACCCGATGATACGGCAGAGAAAATAATTCTGTACGGAAAAGACGCGGTGACGGGCAGCGAAACCCGACGCAGCATCAATGTTGACGCGAAAAAGAATACAGAGTACGTTGCACTCAATATTCCCAAAGACAGCATAACCGAAAACAGTAAGGTCACAGCCGAATTTGAGTTTTATGCCAAAGAAGAAGGTGTATACAATCTTACGGGAATAATTTCAAAATATGTAACGGTGGATAATTGGGTAAGTCCCTACAGCATATCCGTAAATGACGGACAGCTTACGCCTGCGGATAAATTAAGCGGTTTTTCGCAGACGGACGGCGGATACGGCAATGCTCTTATGGATGTAAACCTCGGTATGGTTTATTTGAAAAACGGAATAAATAAGATTGAACTTACATCGGATAAAGCAAGTCAATACGGACAAACCATTCTGTTGCACATCGGTTCGCTTACGTTTACAAAATCGGCCGACGTGTCCGACAACGTATCAATTGACTATAAAAATTATACGCTGACGCATATAGATGATTGCGCAAGACCGAGCGATTTTAATATTTCGCCCAATGCGGATACAGGTTCAATATTAATTCAAACAAGTACAATGACTAATTATAAAGGATATGTTTTGAATTATACGTTCACAGCCCCAAAAGACGGTTTTTACAATCTGTCGGGTTTTATAAACGGATATAAAAGCGCATATGTTTCGCCGTTTTCAATATCATTTGATGAGAGAGAGCCCGAAAAGATAGCGGACTTGATTGCGGCAAAGAGGGCTGTTGCCGACGGTACGATAACGAGTATGGCGGCGGCAAATTATAAACTCGGAACAGTATATTTAAACGGCGGTATTCACACCCTTAAAATTACGGTGGATACATCGATTAATAATGGCGCGGGCGCGGGATATAAGCTGCAATTCGGAAAGACGGGTCAAAATTTCATTCTTGAATATATAACCAATCAAGACGGAGCGGAAAAGCTTGCTTTAGAGGGCAATGACTGTGTATACAATACCGCCGAACTTAAAAATACGGCAAAGGAAACACCACAGAATATAGACGGAGATGTTTATTTATATAACGGAACGGCGGCGGACAGCGGACAGGCTTATACATTTGATTTTTATCCGATTGCAAAGACAAGCGGCTATTATAATATGACATACACGGGAACGTGCAACAGCAATTATTATTGCCAGCCGACAATAAAGGTCGGAGAGAGCAAGGCGGCGGATATAGCGGAATTGAAAAGTTTGGCGGCAGACAACGGAACTCAAAATTATGACATTGGCTCGGTTTGGCTCGATGCGGGCGTGAATAAGGTGACGGTTTCTTTTAAGGGTCACACAAAAGCAACGGCGAATACCGACAATCCTGCGTATAATATCAGAATAGGCAAGATGAGCTTTGAAAAAAAGACCGAAGATATATTCATAACGGCTGAATCTCCGTTGTATTATATCGGCACGTCAAAGCAAGTGCGCGGCGGCGGTAACAGTGCGGTTGAACGTTCGACATACATCTATGTTGATACAGCCGATTCAAAAAATGCGCCGTCATACAGCCTTTATGTGCCAAAGAGCGGCGAATATGATTTTACCGTCATTGCAAACGGACTTTTAAAGGATATAACATTTGATTCGGCGGTTACTGTCGGAGTTATATCGAGCACAGCCGGTAACGATTATGTTGACGAGCATAAAACAGATAAGGTTCAGCTTTCAAAGGGACTGCATACATTAACCGTTAATATGAAAACGGCGGCAGATTCATCCGCGAAATTTAATCTTGATTATATAAAGGCGGCGGCAATACCCGAAAGCTTTAAAATAAAAGCCGTAAACGCTCAAAGATATGAGAGAGAACCCGGAGGCACCGCTTATCCGAATTCACGCAGTATAGTTTTAAACGCGGTAAATACGGAACAGGGCGAAAAATCGGTGACCGTTATCATAGCGGAATACGACAAAAACACGGGTGTGCTTTGCGGAATGTTTGCAAAGGACGAAACACTCGAGAGCGGAAACAACTTTATAAATTATGATTTAACGAGTGAACTTACACAGGGAATGTTTGAAAATGAGGTGAAGGTTATGATATTTGAAAACACACAAAATATCAGACCTGTTATGCAAAGAGTTGATTTTGCGTCAAAAGGTCAAGCTTAAATCCGAAATAACGGCGGCACGGTATCAAATTCCGTGCCGCGGGAATTTTGATACAGCCTTGAATAATATTTTCTTGGATAATATTTTATACATCGGAGGTAAAAAACAAAATGACAAGTAATCAAACAATAAAACGAAAAAAACTGAATCGGCATAATCTTACGCCGTATTTTTATATAGTACCGGTGTTTTTAATGCTTATACTGTTTGTGCTGAAACCGTTTGCATTTGCGGTTATCAAGTCTTTTTTCAGATATGACGGTGCGGCGGTGAACGAATACATAGGTTGGGATAACTATAAAAGACTTTTTTCCGATACGGTTTTCTTTAAATCTCTCGGAAATATGCTTTTCTTTATAATAGCGGATACGATAAAATTCCTTCTTCCGATAATAGCGGCTGAATTGTGCTTTAACCTTAAATCTGTAAGGAAACAGAATTTTTATCGCACATCGCTTATTATTCCTATGGTTATTCCGTCGGTAATAACATTTCTTGTCTGGAAGTTTTTGTATTATCCGGGAATAGGCGTAATAGCGTCAATATTGACAAAGTGCGGAGTGTCGCCAAGCTCAATACCGATGTTTCTCGGTGATACGCACTGGGTAAAATACTCAATGGCGGCGATAGGCTTTCCGTGGGTTGCGGGTATAAACTTTCTTTTGACGTTTGCCGCCCTTCAATCACTCGATACGTCTATGTTTGAGGCGGCGGTTATAGACGGCTGTCCGCGTTGGAAAAGAATTATACATATTGATATTCCGTGTATCGCGTCACAGCTCAAAACCCTGTACGTCCTTCTTTTTATGGGAATTGTACAGAACTATGAAAGTGTTCTCATACTGACACAGGGCGGTCCTCAAAATTCATCGATTGTACCGGGCCTTTATATGTATAATGTATCATTCAGCCCGAACGGAAGCTCAGAATCACTTTACGGATATTCCTGTGCAATGGCGGTTGTTCTGTTCTTGATTTGCTTTTTTGTGAGCGCGTTTATCATCAAAGAAAAAAAGGAGGAAGCAAGATAATGAAAAAACATAACGGTTCGGATTTGATTATAAGAATAATATTGTTTTTGTTTTTAATCAGTACGGTATTGCCGCTTTTAATAATGATTTTTACATCGCTTAAAGACGAAACACAGATTCTGCAAAACTTTTGGGGAATTTCTCTTCCGTTTCATTGGGAAAACTATACCGAGGCATGGAATGAGATTGGCGGATACTTTTATAATTCGTTTAAAGTAACGCTTTTGTCGGTCGGCGGCATCGTTGTTATTTCAACTCTTGCCGGTTATGCTTTTGCAAAGCTCCCGATGAAAGGCAGACAGCCGCTTTATATGATTGTTATGAGCTTTCGTATGGTTCCGGTCGGGCTTTTGATTATACCGATGTTTATGAATGTACTGTCGCTTAACCTGGACAACAGCCACTGGGGTGTTATTCTTGTGAATATGGCAACGGGAAGCACTATGGCGGTTATGCTTACAAAGAGTTTTTTTGAACAGCTTCCGGATTCGATATTCGAATCGGCAAAGATTGACGGCGCGGGTGAGCTTGCGGTTATGACAAAAATACTCTTGCCGCTTTCCAAGCCTATCATAGGAACGGTAGCGGTCTTTAACTTTTTTACATATTTTAACCAGTTTATGTGGCCGTACATAGTTCTCAGTGACAAATCACTTAAAACCATACCGATTGGGTTGAATGCCCTTGCAGGCGAGTTCGGTATAAACTTCGGTTTGCAGACGGCAGGGTATACGCTGGTTGCCGTACCGTTGGTTATATTATTCCTTGCAACGTCAAAAATTTATGTCGGCGGTATAACCTCGGGCGCGGTTAAAGGATAGTCGTAGTATTATAAGAATAAAGCGATTGGAGGTATAAACTTGAAAAGAAAATCCGAAATTAAAACTTTATCAAAAATGACGAAGAAATTGCTCTCGGCGGTTGTTTCGGCATCGGTTGTACTGAGCGGCGGTATATTTGCCGGGATGCAATCATATGTATATGCCGAGGACGAGGCAAACAAGGCGATAAGGGTGGAGGGTGAAAATCCTTATGCGACAAATTTTTCGCCGAGTATTACATATAACGAAACAGTAAGCGGCGGAGCGTTTCTTGTGTTGCATACCGAAAAAGACCCGCCCGAAAAGGACGGAAAGTATTATGCGACATACAAAGTCAATCTTCCCGAGGCAGGCGCATATAATATGACATTTGCCGGATTGAGATACGGTGCGTCATGGGCATCATACATCGGCGTTTCGGTAAACGGCGGCGAGATAATAAGCTCAATGACAGACGGTGTTGATTTAAAAAAGATTGATGGCGGAATGTACGGTACGCGTTTTGAAAATCTCGGCGGTTTTGTAAAGGGAGAAAATACGGTAACAATCTGGTGTATGGGCTATCGTTCGGATTCAAACCACTATATTGTTCATACCGATTATCTCGAATTTATCAAAGGAGAGTGGGCGATAAACAGGGTGAAGCTTACGGACAGCCGAACAAATTACATATATATTGACGGTGATTGCGCAAAGTTTGAAACGGTATACTCCGAAAGTCTGCCGGAGGATAAGCAAATAGAATATGAGCTAACGGATTTTTGGGGTAATGCTAAAAAATCGGGAGTGATTTCGGCTAAAAAAGGTGATAAAAGCAACGGAGAGGAACTCGGGGTCTTGCCGGTCGGGCATTATACGATTCACGTAAGAGAAAAAGGTTCGGACAAAGAAACAAAAGCGTTTATGGCGGTTGTTCCGAATCCCGATGACAGGGTATATAACGAAGAATCTCCGTTCGGACTTGACGGCGCTTTTGCGTGGGTTGTCGATAAGTCCGAGGTTGACGGACTTTTGCTTGCCGAAAAACTCGCAGGATGCGTTTGGAACAGAGACAGAATGAGTATTAAGTCGCTGTATAACTCAAAAGGAGAAATTGACTTTTCTCTGACAAATAACAGAGAAGTTTTTAAAAAGACAAAAGAGCTCGGTATGTGTTCGATGCCGTGTATAGTGTATTTCCCGAGTGATATGACGGTGGCGGAGAACAGTATGATTGCCGATGACTTGCTCGGCGTTTATAAGTTTGGATTGGCAATGGGAAAGGAATACGGAAACAGCGTTGCGGATTATGAACTTTGGAACGAACCCGAGGTTGATAATATTCAGACCACACCGTCGGATACGGCGGACAGATTTTCGGGAATGATAAAGGCGTTGTCGCTCGGAATCGCTGATTCGGGTACGGGCGCAAAGGTTTCAAGTCCCGGCTTTACCGGGAATATGGAAAGCTATCTGGACTTGTGTCTGCGCAATGATATGACGCGCTTTTTGGATGCGGTTAACTTTCATATGCATCAGACGCAAAGCGATGATAAAAGTAAAATGATATATACTCTTCCCGATGGAACGCGGTCGAATATTGCAAACATAATGGATTTGTACGGCGAAAACAGTAAGGCAATACGCCTGAACGAAGCAGGAATAATTGTGCCGAGAAATGAAAAGTATTTTAACCAAGCCGAACAAACCGTAAGGGCAAATTATATTGTAACGGCAAATATCGAGTCGCTGTCGCGCGGAATAGAACAGTATTATTGGTTTGTTGTCAAGTGGCGCAACGGCGACGGTATGGCAATGTTTACCTCCGATGACAGCGGACCGTATGCGGATTACAGTGCATATTCAAATATGACATATACTATGGGAACGCCCGAATATAAGGGAACGGTGAACGGAATCTCGGATACGGCGAGCGGTTATGTTTTTAAAAATAAAGACAGCGGAAACGATGTTATGGTTCTTTGGGATACAAACGAATCCGAGTTTGTGCTCAAAACGGATAGAGCTGTGAAAATCGTTGATATTATGGGCGGTCGGAGGACGCTTGAACCCGATGGCGGATATGTAAAAATAGAATACGGCGACTCACCGATATATGTGTGCGTTGACGGAAGTTTTGATGACGAAGTGTATACAAAGGCAAAAAGAGTGCTTGAAAGGCGTGACGGAGCGGACAGAAACAGTTTTACTAAAGCCGACAGGGTTTTGATACAACAAATATATCCGAGCGATACCGCAGAGAATGCAAAGAAAAAGGGTTATTGCATTTCGGGCGGTGGAACAACCGTTACGGTGAGAGTTGCAAATTTAAACGGAGAACCGATGAACGGCACGATTATCGGCGAAAGTTTTGACGGCTGGAAGTTATCGGAAAACGAGATTCCCGTATCCCTTGACCCTTTATCTCAAAAAGATTTTACGGTAAGAATTATGCCGACCGATTCGGTGAGGTATAATACAAAGTCAACAATAAAGTTCAGCGGCATATTTGACGGAGATAAAACCACGAACAGCGAAGCGGTAATTCAGCTGCCGAAAGACGGTCTTTATAAATGGGTTGACGATATATCGGAACAGCTTTTATCCGTTGACGGATGGGCAACGGACCGCATAGGCGGTTATGATGTCGGAAGTAGATACACGGTTGAACAGACAAGCGACGGTGTGAGGTTTAAGTTTGATTTTGCCAACGGAACAGGTGACAGATGGGCTTTCCCGAATAAATTCTTTTCCGAAATAGGCGATTTCACCAACAGCGACGGAATCGTTATCAAATATAAATGCGACGAGGATATGGCGGCAGAGGATAAAAGAGTAAAGACTGTGCTTATTGTAAGAGAGAGTCTTACCGGTGCCCAATACTATACCGAGGACGGATTCTATATGCAAAAGGGAGAACACGAGGCGCTTGTGCCGTGGGATAAATTTATACCTCACAGCGGAAGCGACCCGAATTACATTTTGGATACAGACGATATAACGAGACTCTCGTTCGGTATAAACTGTTACGGCTCGGCATATGATATTCCCGGTTATACAATTGAAAAAATCGGAACATATATCGGTGCCGAAAAGGTTGAAAAACATGGTGGAATAAAACCTGTTTATCCTCAAAACGGAGAGAGCGTAACCGACAACGGTGCGAGAGAGTTTACCTCTGTGATTGAGGAAAACGAAATTCCGGTTGACGCGGAGAGTATAAAGGTTTATCTCGATACTTTCCCGGTCGAATGTTCGGTGAATAACGATACAATAAAAGTTAATATTGATTCACAAATAGGCAACGGGGTGCATAAGCTGACTTATAATTATAAATGTACCGACGGTACGGCGTATAATGAGAATGTGGAATTTGCGGCAGGAAGTGACGGCGGATTTTCTGACGTTTCGGATGATTTTTGGGCGAGAGCGGCAATAGAGAACTTAAAACTCAGAAATATAGTTCAAGGTGATGAAAACGGAAAATTTAATCCGAATGATAATGTAACGCGTGCGGAATTTCTAAAAATTGCCGATTTGGCTTTCGGTATGGAACAAATTTATACACAAAGCGGTTTTAAAGATGTGACAGAGGCGGATTGGTTTTACGCGTATGTGGCACGGGCAAACAGCGCCGCGGCGTTTGACGGAATCTATACCGAAGAATTTGACGGCGACAAAATAATAACACGTGATGAAATGGCGGCGATTTTATACAGACTTGCAAAGAAAAGCGGTTGCAGCTTTAATCAGATTGAAACGCCCTACGTCTTTTTTGACAGAGATGATATAGGCGAATATGCACGAGAAGCGGTTAAAAAGCTTCAAACATCAGGCGTTTTGCACGGCACGGGAAACAGAATGTTTGAACCCCGAATTGGGCTTACACGCGCTGAGGCGGCACAAGCGGTCTATAATACACTGAAAATAAAATAAGGTTGACAAATCCCCAATCGGTGAGCTGATTGGGGATTTGTGCAAATATGTACGAGAGTGGAATTGCCGAATAATTTGTTTGCGCAAAAACGCGTCAAGGAATTTGATTCTTTATTGTCAATATATCCGTTTTAACATCTTATCCATAAATATTATATCGTGATGAAATATCTATGTAAAGCAATGACGGTTACAGCTTTGGTCTTAAAGTCGGTGATATTCCGAACGGAAGCTGTACGGATTATAAAAAAAGTGATATTTTTGACTTATATTGTGCCGTGTTTGGCTTGAAATGAAGATAAATCTGTCTTATAATGTAATTTGAATAAATTAAAGGACGGATTGTTATGACACTAAACATAACAGTTAATATAATAGCGCAGATTTTGGGATTCGGCGGCGTGTATATGCTTTTCACGTTGTACCAGCAAAAAGAACGAAAGAAATTGCTGTACCGAAAGCTCTGTGCGGATGTTTTGTGGGGAGTGCATTATCTTTTTCTCGGCGCATGGGCGGGTGCGATTCCGAACCTTGTGGGAATCGCACGTGAAAGCATTTTTATGAACAGCGGCAAAAAATGGGCAAATTCATTAGCGTGGCCGATTTTGTTTATTGCTGTGAGCTGGTGTCTGACGATTGCGTCATGGCGGTCGGCGATAAGCCTTTTGCCGATGTGTGCGTCAACGCTTGTGACGATTTCGCTTTGGGTAAAAAGCCCGAAATTCACGCGTCTTTTGTCCGTTCCTGTCTGTGTTTCGTTTATTATATATGATTGTTTTGTCGGCTCGTATGCCGGAATAATAAACGAATCAATATCGCTTGTTTCAATAATCATTTCATTTTTTAAGAATGATTTTAAAAAGAGCTGAAATTTTAAAATCGATATTTTAACCGCCGATGACAAAATGACACATTATCGGCGGATGTTGCCCTTATATTCTCTCGGCGTCACACCCATATATTTTACGAATGCGCGGTTAAATGTTCGTATACTGCCGAAACCGCTCTGTTCTGCCGCCTCGGTTGCGCTTATATTGCTGTGGCGCAAAAGCGAGACGGCTTTGTTTACCCTCAATGTGTTTATATAGTTGCGGAAGTTGATTTTAAGCTTGCAGCAGAATATGTGAGAAACGTAGCTTTTGCTTACATAAAGGGCGTTTGCTACCTCGTCCAAGGTAATATCATGAGTATAGTTATTTTTGCAATAATCAAAGATTTTAAGCACGATTGTATCGCCGCAATCCCTTGATTCTTCGAACGTACACAATTTCAACAGCTTTCCCGTAAGCAAGAGTAAGTATGCCTTTTTAACCGCATCCGATGAAGTTTTAAACTCGGATAATATTTCCTCGGCAAGCATTGAAAGATGCGCACCCTCGGCAGTGCAAGGAGTGATAACAGGTGTTTTCGGACGCTTATCATTAAATGCCGAGGTAAGTTCGGGGATTGTGTCCGTGCTGAAGATAAACTTTCCGACATCAACGTTTCTTTCGTGTGAATAGCTGTGTATGATATTCGGAAAAAGGATTATAAAATCTCCTTTGGATACATTATATGAACACCCGTCGGCGGTGAGCGTTGCACTGCCGCCGAATACGGATATTATTTCGATTTCATCGTGCAGGTGAGGGACGAAATCTATCTTTCGGTTATGTATTATTTGTGGTTCGGTATGATATTGGTGAATATAATTCATGACTGCTCCTAACAGTGATATTTTTGGCTTGTTTTTTGTAGTATTTGACTTGAATTATAACATAATTTGGCGTATAATGCAAGTAAAAAATATAGATTTGGTTTTTGAATGAATAAAATTTTGTGAATTTCGATTGAGTTTATTCGTTTTAAAACCTTACGGACAAAGGGTGAATTTTTATGAATTTGATTGTGAAAAAAGATACAGAGTTAAAAAATATTTATACCGAGAATTCAGCGTGCGCAAAAGAGCATAAAGCGACCCCCGAGGCACCGATAAAGATGTACAACGGATATATCGTGCCGGGCGAGGATGAAAGCGCGAAAAGGCTCGGTGAAAAATGTGTTGATGAATTAAAAAAGAATATAATTGCGGATTTTGAAAGAACAGAGGAATATTGCAGAGAGCATAACGAGGACGACCCGGATTTGATGGTACACGTTTCTACGTTTAAAATAATAGACGGAATTGTGTATATGACATATTATGCGAATACAGGCAGCGATGCCGAGGACCCGAACAAGCAAGAGGCGAGGTTTGCGTTTTGTCCTATTAATAATCCGAAAGATATGACGATTGTACAGGTACAAAAAGTCGGTGAAATCCTTGACGGAAAGAAGATAGACGCATTGTATGACACAATCTTGATGTACAAGGGCGGCGATGAAATTTATATTATGTGGACGGCATCGGCGGATAAACAATATTACAGATTTTATTGCACATTCAGCATCTCAAAAAAGACGCTGAGCGCCGTCAGACCGAACAGGTTTAAGGTTGGTGATATAACAAATGATTTCAGCATGGGCGGAATCAAGGATGCACTTGCGTGCAAAGGTATTCCTTATAAGACGATGTTTGTCGATATTGGAATTATGCAAAAGCTGACAAGCCGCATCGAAAACGGTGAGGTATATTATTACACGGGTGCATATTCGGGATATTTTAACTGTATCATAAAGAGCAAGGATTTTATAACGTGGGAATATGTATCAACACCCGATTTTATAAATCTTTCACTTTGGGAAAATGCCGTTTATGTGCTCGGCGATAAGTGTTATTATTTCGTGCGCCAGCATGAGTGTATGCAGGGATTTTTGACCTGTTATGATCTGAAAGAGGATAAGTGGGAAAAACCGTGTTTAATCAGAGATACACAGTCGCGCTCGGATTTCATCTTTTATAATGATGAGCTTTATCTGATACACGCGCCGATAGACCGTGACGGATTCGGAATGATAAGGATAAACCACGAAGATTTAAGCAAAAGTAAGGTTGTTTTTGTCGCTGAGATGAAAGAGAGTATGTTTTATCCGTATACGGATGTTTACGGTGATGATGCGTATATTTCGTACACCGTTGACCGAAAGCATATCAGGCTTTCAAAGTTCAATTTGAAAAATTATATAAAATAAAATAAAATGAATCGCCGCAATACCGAAAAGGTGTTGCGGCGCTCTGTTTGGTCGTCTCAACAATTTATTACAGAGCCAAAATTCCATTATTTTTTGATCCCAACTATTGACAAAGAGCCGAAATTTTCAAATTCCAATCCTTTTTGTGCCGAAATCATTCGGCTGCACTGTATTTCAATATCCACGCAAGAGTTTTCTTATTGGCCAATAATTTCTTAACGTGTTCGTAATATCTCACTTCGAGGTCGCTTTTAATCAAATTGTCTTTTAATTCATTATCCATCGGAATCTCCTCGCTTATACTTATATTTTATCATATTGGTGCGGGAATTGCAAAAAAATTTTTTTATGTGACACATCTTTTTTTATCATACTATTTTGACGATTTATACTTTTTTTGATATTCCTTTGGGGACATTCCCATATACTCTTTGAACCGGCGGCTAAAATAATAGCTTTCACCAAATCCGCATTTTTCAGCTATTTCGGACATAGAGAGCTTATTTCCGGACAGCAGTTCACAGGATTTATTAATCTTGAGCGAAATAATATATTTTTTGGGAGTTATTCCCATAAAATCTACAAAAAGTTGTCTGAAGTACGAATAGCTTATTCCACACAGAGATGTTATATCATTCGTTGATATATCTTTTGTACAACAGTTCTCATTTATATAATCTATTGCAGGTTTTATAAGTGTATATTTTTTCGGCAGAGCATATGTATTTCTTTGTAATTCGGATAGGATTTTATAGAGTATGGAAATGCATTCAAAATAAAATCCCGGTTCTTTTTTTATCCAAACAGAAAACGCTTTTTTGAATAATTGCGGAAGTTTTTTGTTTTTTGAGGCATCAAGAACAAAAGCTTCGTTTGATATGGGATTGAGCGTGCAAAAAGATATTAATATACAGTTTCCGCGTTCGATTCGGTCTACTATATAGCGTTTTGTGTTACCCTCGGGTAAAAACCTTATTGTGTTTTCTTTTGTTTCAAAAACATTATCATCAAAAAATACGGTTGCGTGACCCGAAAAGTGAAAAATTATCTCGTTTCCACACAGCTTGGTTCCAAAATCTGTTTTCTTTTCGGGATATTCATTTTTGTCGACGAAGATAATACGGTTTAATTTTGTGACGTAAATTTCTTTGTCTAAAAAGTTTTTATACATAATGCTTCACCGCCTTATGGAAATTATAACATACAAATTTTATTAAAACAAGTCAAAAACGAAAAATGAGTGTAAAAAAGTGCAAAAATGATGATTTATGCATTTACTTTTTTGATTTTAAAATGTAGAATTATTTAAAACGAAAGGATGATGACTATGAATAAAAGAATAGAAAAACTAACCGAACTGACACTTGACGGCGAAATGTATGTGAGCCCGATAGATACGGAATTTGACAGAGAAGATTTGTTTTTACCGAAATCAAAAATGGAAGTAAAAAGACTTTGTGAATGCATATTGAATCAAGAGCCGAAATTAACTCCATATTCAAAAATGACGGGATTTTTCAGATTTAATAACGGCGTTGTAGGAGATGCTTTTACTCGAATCGGGCATATCGAAACCCAAAAGGTGGTTAATCAATTTTTATTGAAACCTATTAATAATTTGTCAACAATGGAATGGCAACACGCAACGGCTGATTATAAAAAAGTACTGACAAAAGGCATTAAAGGTATTATTGCGGATATTGATGCATCGTTGATTAAGCATAACGCAAAAGATGAAGTTGAATTTTTAAACGATTTGAAAATTGTTGCGAATGTAATCGTCAAATGGGCGCATAAATGTTCAAAAAGAGCTGATGAGTTTTCAAAAACCGTTGAAAATCCGGAATATAAGCGTAACCTAAGCCGATTATCGAAGGCGCTTTTGAATGTACCCGAAAATAAGCCGTCAAATTTTTATGAGGCGATTTTGACCATATATTTGTGCTTCAGTGCCGATCCGGACAGTTTAGGAACGCTTGACAGATATTTGACGCCATTTTATAAAAAAGACATAAATGATGGGGTATTAACCAAAGATGAAGCTAAAGAATATCTTCAAGAATTGTTTTTGATGGTACAAGCAACAACCCCGTCGTCGGATTATAGGTTTACGCGCGGCGCTGAATCACATTTTTGTATCGGCGGATATCTGCCAAACGGCGAGGATGGTTTTAACGAGGTGTCAAGACTGATAGTTGAGAGTCTTATGGAACTTCCGACTTATATTCCCCAAATTACACTGAGATGGACAAAGAAAACGCCGCACGAAGTGTTCAGATTTATGATGGATTGCGAGCGTAAAGATCCGAATAAGAGAATTGCTTTTACAAATGATGAAAAGCGTATAAAATGCTATACAGAAATATGTGGGTTCCCGTATGAACGTGCGGTATCGTACACAACGGTCGGGTGTAACGAGCCCGCGTTTCTCGGTGCAATCAGCGGCAGCAACTCAAAAGGAAATGTTCTGAGGTGCGTTGAAACACTGTTTCATAAAAAGTCCGATGCAATAGTAAACATAAAATCTTTTGATGAGTTTTATAAGGTATTTGAGAGAGAACTGTATTCGGATTTGGACATAGTTTATGATTATGATAATAAGTATAATTTATGCCGTTCAAGAGATGTGAATTACATTTCAAGCTTATTCTTTAACGATTGCATTGAGAATGCAAAGAGCCTGACTCAGGGTGGCGGTGATGTAGTAATTGCGTCCCCAATGCTGTTGGGAATAGTTAATGTAATCGATTCTCTTGCTGTTGTGAAACAGTTTGTGTTTGATGAAGAAAAGATAACAATGACCGAGTTGGTTAACGCGGTCAAATCGAATTGGATAGGATATGAGGAGCTTAAAAACACAATTTCAAAGACTGCAAAATTCTTCGGCAACGATGATGAAACGTCAAATTCTGTTGCGCAAAGATTTTATAACAGCCTTTATGAATACCTTAAGGATAAGAAAAATTTGTTTGGGTATCAGTGGTTGGTTGGTGACTTGGTTGGCTATAACGAACATCATAAATGGTTCGGAAATATGACAAAAGCAACGCCTGACGGAAGATATGACGGCGATAATCTGAAATTTGGACTTGAACAGGGCGAAGGCAGAGACAGAGAGGGGCTGACGGCTCTGCTCAATTCGATTGCAGCCGTTGATGAACATGCGATTGCTTGCGGAAGTACAGTCACAAATATTTCGCTTGATGAGCAGCTTATAAAGAATGATGATAATTTTGAGAAGACAGTTAATATGTTTGAAACGTACTTTAAGAACGGTGGCGTACACTTTCAGCTTACATATGTATCAAAAGAGGATTTGCTTGCCGCGAAAGCAAATCCGAAAAATCATCAAAATCTTAGAGTAAGAGTGACGGGATTTTCGGAATATTTCGTGCGGCTTAAAGATAGTTTGCAAGATACAATTATTAACAGAACAACGAAGATGAGGTAATAAATGTGCGATATGCTGATTGCGCTTGAGGTTACAATGCAGATGCTGATTAGGTGCGATGAAATGAATCGAAAATAGAATTTTTTACCCCTAAGCACGGTGTATAATTTGCTTAGGGGTAAAGAGATTTTATTTGCATATCAGACCGAATGAACTCAAAATTTTCTTTGCGGTATCGATATTCGCATCAGTCGGGATACGCTCGGGCAGAGTGTTTTTAATTCCGAGTGCGGTATATTTTGAAATGGCGTAATTGTGATAAGGCAAAACTCTTACGGCGCTGACGTGCTTTAATTTCGATAAAAACTCGCCGATTTTGCCTATCTGATTATCGTTATAATCGGGAATATACGGAATACGAATTTCGGTCTTTTTTGAAAGTTCATCTATGTATTTTAGGTTATCAAGAATCATTTTGTTTGATTTACCGGTACAGTGTATATGTACATTATCATCAATTGCCTTTATATCATAGAGAAATGTGTCGGTATAGGAAATAACATCGTCAATTGCCTCTTTTCTTACAAAGCCGCAGGTATCGACAGCGGTGTCAACACCGTTTGACTTCATATTTTTTAAAATTTCCGCACAGGCCTTGGATTGTAATAAACATTCACCGCCCGACAGAGTGATACCGCCGTCGCTTTCATCATAAAATTTTTTGTCCTTTAATAAAATTTCGCATATTTCATCGGTCGACATCTCGGTGCCGAAAATTTCGAGTGAGGTTTGAGGACAAACATCCACGCATTTTCCGCAGAGGGAACAGTTATCTCTGTCGATAATATGATGATTGCTTTTTAATGTATGACAGGAGCATACGGCGGCGCATTTTCCGCAGCCGATACACTTATGAGCGTAAAACGCAAGCTGTTGTTTTGGTGAAATTGTTTCGGGATTGTGACACCATAGGCATTTGAGCGGACAGCCTTTAAAAAATACGGTTGTGCGTATTCCGTCGCCGTCATGTACGGCAAATCTTTTGATTTCCACTATATTTACTTTCATTATACGTGATTCCTCGGTTTCTTAATTTTTGTTATTTAATATTTTCGGCTCGTTTTATATATGCCTCTTGCTCATCCTTGCTGAGGTTATTCCACAGCACATTCCAGCCGCAAACTCTGACTTGTAGGTTTTTGTATTTGTCGGGGTGCTTTTGCGCATCTCTTAATGTATCGGCGTTGAATACGTTGAATTGAATCGATTGACCGCCGTTCTTCATATACATAAACAGCAAGGATTTCATTATTTCCAAACCATCATCACCATTGACTGCGGAAGGGTGGAGCATTACGTCAAGGCAAAAGCTCTCGCAATAGGTGTACGGGCGTGCTTTCAATGCAGATTTGATTAATGCAGTTACGCCCTCTCTGTCCATACCTACGGACGGAGAACCGTTCTTGGAAATCTCATCGCCTGCATATCTTCCGTCCGGGGTTGCACCTGTTTTTTTGCCCTGCAATACAAACTGCAATGCGGAGTGCATAATCGCCTTGTATACACCGCCTCTTGCGTTTGGACGATTGTTTACTTTTGACATAAAGTATGACGACATTGCCTCGGTGTATCTGTTTGTTTCTTCATCGTCATTTCCGTATTTGTGCGGACTTTTAACTATCTGTGTATGCAAATCTTCAAAGCCGTTCCAGTTAGCGGCAAGAGCCTTTGCGAGAATTTCAAGAGTTACGGATTTTTTGTCGTATACAAATTCTTTTACCGCCATAACTGCGTCAACAAGGCTTGCGAAGCCGCAGTTTAAAATAGCTGAATTATTGAACTTCACGCCGTTTTGATAAGCGTCACAGCCTTTTTTGAGTGCGCCCTCAATAGTTGCGGAATACATATTTGAGGGGTTGATAAAGCTGAGGTATTTCTCATATTGCAATGATACGTCAATCGTCATTTCGATAAGGCTTTCCCACTGCTTTAAAACGGCACTGTAAAAGTCGTCAAATGTTTTTAAATCCTTCAACTCGCCTGTTTTGAGTCCGAACTGTTTATCTGTTCTTGAATCGAAGCCGTTGCTGAATACATATTCGACCGCTTTCAAAGCATTGACATAACCTGTTCCGGTTGATACTTCGTTGGCGCGGACGCCTGTTTCATAACATCCGCGTATGTCCATATTAAGGGCCTCATCATATGTTGCACCGTATGTCATAACAGCTTTAATCATACCTGGTTCACAACAGAATGCAAAGCAGCTATGTCCTCGTCGTATCATATCAATAACTTTAAAAAGCAGTTTATCAGGCGTGTTTTCGTTAATCTTTAGCTGAATTTTCGGATTGTATATCCCAATCTCATCATAGATATCAAGGATGTCATAGGATAATTCATTGTATTTTGTACTGCCGTCAGTGTTTGTGCCACCCATGTAAAACGGCTGACCCCAGTAGTTGCCGATTGCCGACCACTGAAAAAGGAAGTAACGGAAAAGCTCCTTTATTTCCTCTTTGGTATATGTGCCGTTCTCCAAATCGTTTCTGTAAAAGCCGTAAAGCGTATTGTCAAGACCGTTGCCGAGCGAGCGCACCTGATACGAGTCAAAACATTCGGAAATCATAAAATATATGTACATTACCTGCATTGCCTCATAAATATTCTGCGGTGCGCCGTCACGGATATGACAAAGACATTCGGCAATTCTTGCGGCTTTTGCGTGGCTTTTTGTCAGCGCATAGTTGTAAAGTCTGTCAATCAAATCAATTATTGCCGTGTATTCGATTATAATTCCGTCAAAAAATGCTTCTGTTTCCGGTGTAAGCGTGTTGTTCTTTCTGTGCAGCTCCTTGTATTCCTCGGCACGCTTTTTTAGTCCCGGAAAACCTAAACCGAGAATTGAATCCCAGTCGGGAACAACGTGATCGAAATCCGGCCATATTGTAATTGCCCCGGACACACTCATATCATGCATTTTTTCTTTTAGTTCGGGAAGAATGTTATCAAAGACTTCTTCATTCCACTTATTCGACGTTACGCAATTCGCAAGCCGATTCACGCTCCAAAATCCGACAAAATAATCGTGCTCGTTTATATCGATTTTTGTGTTTTCAAGAACGTATTTAACAGCGTGCGCCTTTGCAACCGGATGCGGCAATCCTCTTGTTTTTTCATAGAGTTTTGCCAAACCGTCATTAATTTCCTCATCTTCAAGTCCTGTGCTTTTGTCAAAATCATATCCGTGATATGCCATTCTTTCAAACGGATCAAAATTTTCGTTTGTTTTGTGATACTTGTTTTCGATAAATTCTCTGTCAGTGTTGAACATAATCAAAATCCTCCAAATATATTTGATTTTTCAAAACAAATAATATCACCAAAATGCGAATTTGTAAATGAACATTTCACAAGCTATTGACTTTTTCAAAACAAAATGTTATTATAATCAAAAAGGAGCGATCTGTATGGAAAAATTTTTTAGCTATAATTTTAATATAAATAAAATAGTATTTGCGTGCTATGTTCCGATTGGCGGCGGAGAACCTGTTCATATGAACAGAGCATCACACGGACTTGCTTTGCATATTTCGGGTGATAAAAAGTATGTATTCGAAGGGGAAAATGTTCTTTATACAGGTAAGAACGATATTATATTTATGCCCGAACATTCAAATTATATTGTTTATACCGATACTCCGGGGGATTGTTATGCAATAAATTTTAAAATTGACGGCAATGACAATTTTGAGCCGTTTGTCTTAAATATGAGGGATATTGTTACGGATAAATTTAAATTTGCCGAAAAGGTGTTTCGCTTGAAAAAAGACGGATACGAGATGCAATGCAAGTCGTATCTGTATTCAATAATTTGTTCAATGCTCGGCGAATACAAAAGAGAATACATTCCAAAAAGCACAGAGAATATCATAGAACCTGCACTTGACTTTATTCATAAGAACTATTCATCACAAAATATAAGTATCGAATACCTTGCAAAGTTATGCGGTATAAGCACAACTTATTTGAGAAATATATTTTTAAAGTGTAAAAATATGACCCCGATTAAATACATAAACAATCTAAAGCTTGCACGCGCAGAAGAACTTATATTGACCGAACTTTATACAATAGATAAGGTTGCGGAGTTATCCGGTTTCGATGATGCAAGCTATTTTTGCCGATACTTTAAAAAGACAACCGGCGTTACCCCTTCGGAATATCGTCGAAGTCAGAGCTAAGGGATAAAATTTTAAAATAATTGATTAATATGTTTTCGGTATTCCGCGGGGGTTTGTCCTGTTTCTTTTTTAAACAGCTTGCTGAAATAATATATATCCGAAAAGCCGCATATCTCGGCGGTTTGTGATATATTAATGTATTCGGTTTGCAATAATTTTTTTGCATAGTCAATCTTTAAATTAATTATATATCTGTTCGGAGTTATGTCAAAGCAGTTCTTGAATAAGTCATTAAAGCGCCGCCGCGACAGACCGCTGTTTTCAAATGCTTTTGTCAAACAATCCGACTCTGTGAAGTGTGCGTTTATATAGCTTTGTGCTGCAATCATACGTTTGTCTTTCGGAGAAAATGTCTTTTGATAAATCCGATTAAAATATTCGCAGAAATTATAAAAATCGGATAATAAGCTAAGTTCACTGTGCTTTGATAAAAACTTTTTTTCAAGCAGGTCAAGCATACGGATAACCTCGGTGGTATTGGTTATCTTTATAAAAAAAGTTTCGGTATCAATTGGCTCATAGGTGGTAAAGTGAACAGAAAAAGCCGTGCCGAGCTTTAACACGTCGACCGTATAGGCGTCTTTTTGATTGAAAAAATAAATACAGCTGCCGGGGAGGTTCATAGCCCTGTCTTTAAAATGATGTATCGAGTTTCCGGAAAGCTGAATACCTATTATATGATTTGTGCGGTTGTTCACCGAAAAATGTTTTGATTTCGGAGTGTATTTTATGACACAGTTAATTTCCTTAACCTTCAAATTCTCAAACTTCACGTTAATTACCTCACTTTTCGTATTGCTGAAATTATAACACAAGAATATAAAAATGTAAATAATATCTTTAAATTTTTATTTCCTTATTTTACAAAACTTCTTTATTTTACATTTACAACAACCGCGTTTGTGAATATAATATACTCAAAATCCAAAATGGGAGGATGCCAAAAATGAAATACAAAGAATTAAGACAAGAGCTGAGAGAATATTACGACAAGACGTCATATGAAAATGCCAAGAAATATTTGGATGAGGGAACAAAAATACTTGACGGAAAATATAATGAAGGTATGGCATCATACGAGATGAAAGTTATGCAGTATCGAACGATTACCGATATGATTGAACCCGTATTGTTTGAAAATTCACCGTTTTATTACGAAACGGGTATCATACCCGGGTATTCGGACGGCGCGAGGTGGTATCACGATTATAAGCATATCGGCGGTTGGACATATTGGAAAAATAACCATAAATTCATTGATCAAGACAGAGAGATGTGGAATTTGACCTGCCGCCAGCGCAGAGAGCTGTTTTATTTGGTGTGCGGCGAATATAATGATACCGCACAGCACTTTTTAATAAATCACCGTCCGATTTTTGAAAAGGGTTTGAGGGGTGTGTACGAAGACGCACAAGCGGCTCTTAAAGGAGCAAAAACCGATAAAGAAAAAGAGTTTTTAACATCAATATGCAACGGACTTTTGTGCGTAAAAGAAATAGCGGAAAAGTTTGCCGTCAGAGCGGACGAAATGCTGAAAACCAATCTGAATAACGAGAACTTTAAGAGAATATCCGAATCCGCGCGGCGTTGTCCGTGGGAGAGGCCGCAATCATTCTACGAGGCGATAAACACATACGCATTTATGCGAAAAGTTATCGGTTCGCTTGAGGGAATAGGAGTAAATTCTTTCGGACGAGTAGATGTTGATTTATATCCTTTTTATGAAAATGATATTAAATCGGGAAGAATGACAAAGGAGGAAGCGTTTAAACTTATATCGCAATTTTTGATTACATTTGATTCGCATTATGACCATGATATAAAAATGACGGGTTATGCCGACCATGAACTTGAAAACACCTATGTTTTGGGCGGCTGTGACGCTGACGGAAAGCCTGTGTTTAACGAGTTGACAAAGATGTTTTTAAAAGCGAATAATGACGAAAAAATAATTTTTCCAAAAATCAAGTGCCGTTTTTCTGAAAATTCACCGAAAAAATACCTTGATTTAATTAATAAGCCGATTATAAAAGGCACAAGTACAATACTTTATCAAAACGATGATGCGTCAATCCCTGCGCTTATAAGATGCGGTGTATCCGAAAAAGATGCGAGAGATTATCTGGTGTCGGGATGCTGGGATTTGGAACCGAACTGTTCGAGCGGTCAGGATTGCGGAAGTTATACAAATATCTTAAAGGTTTTTGAATATCAAATTCATAATTTGAAAGATAAAATAGATGAGGTGGGAATGCAATTCAAACCCATTGATGATGCGCAGGAGTTTGACGAAGTGTATAAAACCACTTGTGACAATATAAATACTCTTTTTAAAGAAAAAATAAGAATTTTGACAAAAGGCGGTCAAATATGGGAAAGCGTTGACCCCCTGCCGATTTTTTCGTCGTTATACGGTGATTGTTTAGAGAAAAAATGTGATTATACAAACAGCGGAGCAAGGTACCGCAATGATACATTTATGTGTGTCGGCTTTCCTAATATAGTCGATTCGCTTATGGCAATTAAAACGCTGTGTTTTGACAAAAAGAGGTACACGCTTAAAGATATGCTCAATGCTGTTCGCAATAATTGGGAGGGTTATGAAGAAATGCGCGCAGATGCTATGCTCTGTCACGGTTGGGGTGACGGGAATGATGATTCGTGCACATTGGCGAAACGGTTCAATACCGACCTTTATGCAATGCTGTCGAAATTGAGCGGTCAGTATGGCGGCAAAGTGAATTTGGGACATCTCACATATACCGAAATCCGTTTTTGGGGGGAGAGAACTCTCGCAACGCCGGACGGCAGACATAACGGCGAATACTTTTCACAGGGTTTGACCCCGTCAAGACTCAAAAAGATTCCGTATGTGACAAGCGTTATAAATTCGATGGCTGCGCTTGATAAAACCGAGCTTGCGGGGAACACGGTGGTAAATATCATCTTGCCCGAATCAACAACACTTGACTTGTGCGAGGCGTTTTTAAGAGCAACGGCGAAGTCGGCGGTTGAATCGCTTCAGCTGAATTGTGTGTCGAAAGAAACATTGCTTGACGCGCAAAAACATCCCGAAAAATATCCCGATTTGATTGTCAGGGTGTGCGGATTCTCGGCGAAGTTTACATCACTTTCGCCCGAATGGCAAGAGGAAGTAATAACAAGAAACTTTTATAAATAGGATAGGCAAAACCGCTGTTGAGTAAATCGACAGCGGTTTTGTTGATAAATCATATAGCACGAAAAATTTCATCTTGATTATATCGCCGTCCCCTGATTCCGCCGAGCCTACCGCGACGGCAAAGAAATGAAATTTTTCGTTTTTATAATGTTTACGGCAATATGTTTTTGCATTACCGTCCGACAGCGGTTTTTGAAATAGTTTTTTATTTATATATATTCTGTATTATTTCGGTGATTACGGTTCGGGATTGCTGAAAATCTTCGTAACCGAGAACGTGCGTGCCGAAATATGCGGTTATGTTATTCTTTCGGTCAATGAAATAGTGCGCACCTGCCGCACCGCCCCAGCCGAAGTCGGGACGGGGATTATCATCTGTCGGACATTGTTGACCAAGCCCGTATCCGCGTTTGTTCTGAACCCAATAAGTCGGCATATCAATCTGTTCTTTTGTGAGCTGATTTGTTGAGAGCAAGTCAACCGTTTCGGATTTTAAAAGTTTATTGGTACGAACAGCTTCTAAAAATTTGATATAATCATCGACGGTCGAGGCACAGCCGGCTCCGCCGCTCTCATACTTTGTCCCGATTCGGAAGGAATTTTCTTTTGTGCATTTTTCGACCTTTTGGGTTTCGGTGTTGTATTGATATTGATTGACAAGTTTTTCTTTGTCACTTTCATCAAGCAGAAATTTTGAATTTGTCATTTTGCATACATCAAAGATATTTTTCTTGACATATTCTCCGAAAGTTATTCCCGAAAGCACCTCAACCAAAGCAGCCAAAACATCGTGGCAAAGACTGTATTCCCAACGATACCCCGGTTCAAAACAGAGAGGTTCTTTGGCAAGATATTTCATAGTTTCTCGTGTCGGACATTCTCCGTTTGTGTCAATTCTGCATTTTTTCAGCATTGGCGAAAATAAGGCGTAGTTAAAACCGGCTGTCATTGTGAAAAGATTACGAACAGTAATCTTTTTCTTTGCCGGGACGATTTTACCGTCTGTTGAAACATTCATATTTTCAAATTCCGGCATATATTTGTACAATTCATCGTCAAGGTCAAACAATCCTTTTTCGTATAATTGCAAAGCGGCAACACAGGTTATCAGTTTGGAACAAGAATAAATATTATAAAATTCCTTGCCGTTCACCGGTATTTTTTTATCGGGATCTGTGTAGCCGTTTGCATGGCGATAAACACATTCGCCGTCTTTCATAACGATACAATCATAAAACGGAATACCGAAATCGGTGATGAATCCGTCCATTGTTTTTGTTAATTCTTCAAACATAATTCATTATACCTCTTTATTCAAAAATTTTATTCAGCTCATTCATTTTTTCTTTTGTCGGAACGGAAAAAGACGTCATTTCCCTTCCGAGCGCGTCATATTTGTGCTCGCCCATTTTGTGATACGGTAAAAGCTCAACCGCAATCGGCTTATACGGCGTAAGAAACTTTTTGATATTTTTCATTTCTTCCGCTGAATCATTTACGGTCGGAATTATAGGTATTCTTATTAAAACATTTGCGCCGCACTCAAACAGCCTTTTTAGGTTTTTAAAAATCAGTTCGTTTGATACACCGACAAATTCTTTATGCTTTTCATCGTTAAAAACTTTAACATCATACAAAAACATATCTGTGTACGGTAAAATCTTCTCAAAATATTCCCACGGAACATTTCCTGCCGTATCAACGGCTGTATGTATGTTGTTTTCTTTGCATTTTTTAAGTATAGCACACAAGAAATCGATTTGCAGCATACATTCGCCGCCCGAAAATGTTACACCGCCGTTTGAGGTTTCATAAAAAAGTTTGTCTTTTTCTATAATGTCAAAAACTTCGTCTACGGCATATTCTTTTCCGCAGATTTGCTTTGCGTCATTGAAACAGACAAAATCCGTGTCTTTTTCGGTTATACCGACACATCTGCCGCATCCCGTGCATTTGTCCTTATAAAACATTATTTGAGGATTCGGTGATTGACTTTCGGGGTTGTGACACCATTTGCATTTAAGGTTACAACCCTTAAAAAATACGGTTGTTCTTATCCCGGGTCCGTCAACAAAAGAGTTTCGCTGTATATCAAAAATCGTTGCTTTTTCCATAATAAAATCTCCTTCCATAATAAAATCTCCGCAGTATAAATTTTAATCATATTAACACGTTTGTTTTTGTATGTCAATGCACAAAAAGGCAGTTTTGTACTTTTTGGCACTAAATCGTCAGGAAATTAATAAATTAACCGCGCATTTCTGCGCAGTTTCAAGGGAATAATATATGATTGAAAATAAGCGGATTTGCGAAATGTGTCGGTGTTGATGTTCCGCTGTACACGGCAAACTTAGGATAACGCAAAAACGCTAAGTCTAAATAATATTATAATTTTAAAATATTAATCCCCGGGTGAAATCGGGGGATGTTGTTCTAAATCAAATGACATTCTGTAAAATCAGTGCATCCTAAAATCGAGATTATAGGGTATGTCGTCATTTGTGCCGAAATATCAAGACGGTCACTGTATCTGTGCGCCGCTGAACCACGCGTTTCTTATCGCGAGGTTTGCCGGTTGGAAAGCCGAGTTGACATATAAAAGTTCGCGATTTGGCTTTTTATCCCAAAGCGACCACAGCCGACCGCCGAATTCGGGCAAGAATACGGCGTTTATTTAACCGCTTTCCAAGATGATTGATTTTACTTTTGTTTTGGTATTCGATTGATAATTTCGGGTGCGTATGCCGAGAAATTTTAACTTTTTATTACAAACTTAATAAGATTCTTGCTTTTTTCGTAATTTAGATGTATAATAAAACAGTATATATAATTTTTGAGCAAAAGCAATCGGAATTGATTTGGATATAATAATGAAAAGCAGGTGATGTAATGGATTTGCTGCAGCAGGTTACCGAATTCGAAAATACAGAGGTTGATTGTCCGCTTGCGGCGGATGACTGTAAGCTTTATTTTGACTCTGATAATACGAGGGTTGTGTTAAAGCTTGCGTTTAAGGTTAAGAAAGCCGATGTCAAGGATGCAAAGATAGATGTGTGCTGTTACGGCGCAGACGGGTTCAGGCTGGCGGTGATGGATAACATTCCGTATCTTCCTCACGGGATGCTGCTTGAAAGTCCGTCACTTATGACAAAGTATGTCGCGGTCGTTATCCGCAGCGCGGAGTTCAGCGATGGAACGAAATGGGTCGGTTCGAGTGACTTCCCTCAGCGTATCACCGTTGATAGTGATAACGGTGATGAAGATTTTGAGGACACCCACGCTTTTGATTCGGTTTTGGTTGAACACGATTCGGACGGCGAAAATAATGATGAAGAATATTATGATTATGAAGATTATGATGATTATGATGATTCTTTAGAGGGCTTGAAAGGAGCGGAACGCCGTGCGAAACGGCGCGAAATCAAGCGCAGAAAGAGAGAAGAAGCGGAGGAAATCCGCGAGTTCATCAAAAATGACCCGACCGAGAAAAGAAAAAGACGGATAAAGCGTTTGATCGTGCTTATTATATTGATTTTGGCGGCGGTCGGCGCAAAATACGGATATGTGTATTTAAGTGAGGCGAACACTCTCTATAACAAGGGGATGAATCTCTATAACAGCGGCAAGTTCGGCGATGCGGCAACAACGCTCGAACAGGCGGCGCAATACAGATTCTTCGGCGAAAAGGATAAAAACCTTAAATGGAGTCTTGCAATGTCGTATGCGCGGGAGCGGAACTTTAACCGAGCCGAGGTTTATTTTAAACAGCTCGGGGATTATAAAGAAAGCCGCGAGAATTACCGCAGCATCAGCGATGCGATATCAAAGATTGCGGCGGCAGGCAGGTATCACACGATTGCGCTTAAAAAGGACGGTACGGTTGTTGCGGCAGGCGCAAACAACAAAGGTCAGTGTGACGTGTCAAAGTGGAATAATATAACAAAAGTTGCCGCAGGCGGCGAACACAGCGTTGCGCTATGTGCGGATAAGACGGTTGTTGCAGCGGGCGACAAATCATACGGACAGGACAAGGTTTCGGCGTGGAAGAATATTGTCGATATTGCGGCAGGATACGGACACACCGTTGCGGTCGAAAACACGGGGCGTGCGTATGCGGCGGGCGACAACAGCTATGGACAATGCGACATTGACGGTTGGTCGGGAATTGTCTCGGCCGCGGCAGGCAGCGCGCACACGGTCGGGCTTAAAATAGACGGTACGGTTGTTGCGGCAGGAAATAATACGCACGGCGAATGTTCGGTTGAGAACTGGAGCGATGTTGTTCAGGTTTGTGCAGGCAACGGCTTTACGGCAGGTCTGACATATGACGGAAAGATTCTGATAGCCGGTGACACGAGCCGCGGAATAAATGACGCAGCAAAGTCGGATAACGTTCTGTTTATTTCATCGGGTGCATACAACGTGCTTGTGACCGACATAAACGGACATACAAAAGCTTACGGCGGCAACGACAGCAATCAATGTATGACCGACCTTTGGAAGAACATAGTCGCGGCAAACGGCGGCGAAACTCACAGTATCGGCGTTTCGAGTGACGGAACAGTATTCGGTTCGGGCGGAAACGAGAGCGGTCAGATTTCGCTTTCCGATTGGAACAATATCGGGCTTCCCTCGGGAACGGTAACAATACGCAAAGGTGAATAAATGCCGACTTTCGGCGGAATTGGAGATTAATATGGATGTTTTTGTAGAACAAATGGTTGTAAAAAAGAAAACCGGCAAGGATTTGGCGAGAACGGTGGCGTGCGCATTGGGCGGTGCTGTGGCGCTTTTCCTTATAGTTTCGTTTTTGGGACAGTATTTGGGTTTTCTTACATTTTTAATAGTAGCCGGAGTTTTTTATCTGTTATATCAGGTCGTTATCGGCTCGAATGTCGAGTATGAATACAGCTTTACGAACGGTGCGATGGATGTCGATAAAATTATTGCGGCAAGCCGCAGAAAGAGAATGACGGCGCTTAACGCGAGAGAAATAGAGATGATGGGAACAAAACGCAATGCGGCTTTTGACGGCTATATAAAGAACGGCGAAATCAAAAAAGTTTATGCTTGTACATCGATTGACGATACCGATGTTTGTTTTGTTCTTTATACCGAGGGCGGCGTTAAAAAGCTGTTGTTGTTTAACCCCAACGAAAAAATTCGTGACGGATTCAGGCGGCTGAACCCTCAAAAAGTATTTTTGAATGACTGATTCGGCGGTATTGTGAGGTGTGACGGATGATAAATACCGGTATTGACATAATCGAAATATCGAGATTTTCGGATATGAAAAATTTTGACACATTTTTAAAATACGCTTATACAAAAAAAGAGCGTGAGTACATAACTCGAAAAAAGAATCCGTACAGAACGGCGGCGGCAATGTTCGCCGCAAAAGAGGCCTTTTCAAAATATTTGGGAAGCGGCTTCAGAGGGTTCGGGCTCAAAGACGTTGAAATTTTGCACGATGGAATCGGAAAGCCGCATATCATATTTATGAACGGCGCGGCAAGTGCCGATGTCAGCATAAGCCACAGTAAAAATTACGCTGTTGCGGTTGTGTGCGGCGAAGGTGTACCGAACGGAAAATACGAGGATTTGATAAAGTCGTATCGCGCGATGCTGCCAAAGCGCACGCCGCATATGCATAAAGGAGATTGCGGTCGGGTTATGATAATCGGCGGTTCGCAAAGAATGGTCGGAGCGGCGTGTCTGGCATCAACGGCGGCTTTGCACAGCGGCAGCGGTCTTGTTACCGCGGCTGTGCCAAAGAGTATTCAGCCTGTTGCGGCGGCAAAACTCACCGAGGTTATGACATTGCCGCTCGATTGTGAGGAACACCCCGAGGATTTGAATATAACTTTTTCGGCAAAAGCCGCGAAACAGATACTTCCGTATCTGAACCGATGCGATGCTGTTGCAATCGGACCGGGTATGGGTCGCGGTGACGGCGTGGCGGAGCTTTTGAAAACGGTTTTAAAAACCGATGTTCCGTGCGTTATCGATGCCGACGGATTGAATACTCTGTCGGAAAATACGGGCATTTTAGCCGATGTTCCAAAGAACCGAGGCAATATAATAATTACTCCGCATCCCGTAGAAATGGAACGTCTGTGCAGCGAAAAAGTTCCGTCCGATGATAAGGGACGTATGAAGCTTGCCGCCGAATTTGCGGCGAAATACAACGTGGTTGTCCTGCTTAAAGGGCATAACACGGTTGTTGCCGCTCCGAACGGAGAGGTACATATAAACGAGAGCGGAAACAGCGGTATGGCAACGGGCGGTATGGGCGATGTCCTGACGGGAATAATTACATCGTTTTGCGGTCAGGGAATGTCGGCGTATAACGCGGCGGTTCTCGGTGCGTTTGTTCACGGTCTCGGCGGCGATATGGCGGCAGAGGATAAGGGGAAGTTCGGAATGTCGGCGTGTGATGTTGTTGAAAAATTGCCGTATTCGATAAAATTTTTGAGTGAATAGCGGCACAAACGCCGCGGCGGCAACGAAAAAATTATTTTGATTTTGTAGGGGACGGCATCTCCGACGTCCCGTAAAATGTTTATCGAATTATGCGGAATAATCACAATTTTATAGAGGTGGGGTTCTGCTTTGTCCGCACAAGCGAACTTAAAATATTGAATATGAGGTAATGAAAATGAAGCATAATAACCGCGCATGGGCGGAAATTAATCTTGATGCGATAGAGAATAATATAAAGGCAATACGGCGTTATGTTACGCCGTCGGCAAAAATTTTGGGTATAGTCAAGGCGGATGCATACGGTCACGGGTATCTCGAGGTTGCACGCACACTTTTGGAAAACGGCGCAGATGCGCTGGCGGTTGCGTGCCTTGACGAGGCGATTCAGCTCAGACGCTGTTATATACGCTGTCCGATTTTGATTCTCGGACGGAGCTGTTGTGAAGAGGCGGAAACCCTTGTGTTTTATGATGTGATGCCGGCGTGTTTTGACTTTGATTTGGCAAAGGCAATGTCGGATGCGGCAATCAAGCTGAATAAACCGGCGCGGTTGCATATAAAGATTGACACGGGTATGGGTCGTGTCGGATACAGATATGCCGATGATGCCGCTGTGAATGAGGAAACTGTGTCCGAGATAAAAAAGATTGCGGCCTTGCCGAACTTAGAGATTAACGGAATTTTTACTCACTTTTCGGTTGCCGATGAAACAGATGCCGATAACGACAGATATACACAGCTCCAGTTCGAGAGGTTTTGTGCGGTGTGTGACCGCCTCAAAGCCGAGGGGGTCGATATATCGATAAGGCATTGTGCCAACAGTGCGGCACTCATACGCTTTCCGTATATGCATATGGACATGGTTCGTCCGGGTGTTATCCTTTACGGAAAGGAACCGTCGCCGTATGTTGATTGTACGCCGCTCGGTCTTAAATCCGCGATGACGTTCAAGGCAAAAATCACAAATGTAAAGATGATTGAGACGGGTGCGAGCGTGAGTTACGGAAGAAAATTTACCGCCGATAAACCGACAAAAATTGCGACTGTTCCCGTGGGGTATGCCGATGGGTATTCGAGAATTTTGTCGGGTCAGGCACAAGTAATAGCAGGGGGAAAATTGTGTGATGTTGTCGGAAATATTTGTATGGATCAATGTATGATTGATGTTACCGATGTCAATAATATTAATATCGGCGACGAAGTCATTTTGTTCGGTACGGGCGATAATTTAGAATTACCGGTAGAGAGCCTTGCTGAAAAAATGGGGACAATCAATTATGAAATCCTTTGCATGGTCGGAAAGAGGATTCCGAGAATTTATATTAAATGCGGCGAAACTATAAAGTCACATAATTATCTGCTCGATTCTCCTGTTTCCGATTAGAGTTTGGTCTGTATAATCATTTAATTTCGCCGTCCGCAGGTTTGTCCTTTGATTATGTACCAAAATGCAGTTTTTTGCGTATAATGCATAGAGGGCAAAGGACACATCTTAAACTTGCGGAGAGTGAATGTTTTGGTTGTAAAAAGAGGAGATATATATTATGCGGATTTAAGCCCCGTTGTCGGCTCGGAGCAAGGCGGTGTTCGGCCTGTTCTGATTATTCAGAATGATATAGGCAACCGTTACAGCCCGACGGTTATTGCCACTGCGATTACTTCACAGATTAACAAGGCAAAAATGCCGACGCATATCGAAATCGACGCAGGCGGATTCGGACTTTCGAAAGATTCGGTCGTGCTTGCCGAACAGATTCGGACAATAGACAAAAGACGGTTAAAAGAAAAAATCGGTCACGTTGACGGAAACCTTATGGATAAGGTGAACGAGGCTCTTGAAATTTCGTTCGGTCTGACGTGACAGGCGTATCAGGTTAAAAAATAATTAACTTTTAATACAACAAATACTTAGGAGGATTTGACTATGAAAAAGAAACGCTATCTTAAATTCGGAATTATTATGGGACTTGCGTTGATTGCGGTAAGCAGCTTTGCGGTTTTTTCCGAGCCGGGCGGCACGGACGACCCTGTTGTGACAAAGACATATATTGTTGACAAGGTTGTTCCCGAGCTTAAGGCTTATGTTGACCAACAGCTCGGAATCGCGTCGAGTGGCGGAACGGTTACCGCGCGGCCGTCAACATTTGTGGTTGTAAATATGAATGCCGGTCAGAGCATCATCGGTGAAGCGGGAACGGAATTTATTCTGAGAATGGGCGGCGGAACAATTATTGCGACCCAAAAGGGCGGACTTGCCGACACAACAGCGGGTTATGACCTTGCGAACGGTACGGCGATGCCGTCAAATCATCTTTTGATTGTGCCTGTCGCAGACGGAAGAGGTTTTAAGGCAACGAGCGATTCCATTTTAATGATTCGCGGCGGATATACGGTAAAATAAAAAGGAAATATTCAGTACAAAACCGCTGTCATGCACAGCGGTTTTGCTTGTGTGCGTAATATGAAAAATTCGTTTGATACTTTAAAAAAATTATATATAGAGCCGTCCTCGGCGTGCAATCTGAAATGCAAAATGTGTTTCAGAAATAATTGGTTTGACGAAAAAATCGGGCTTATGACGGCGGAAATATGGAACAATGTTTCGGACTCGATAACTCGACTTGACAAAACCGAGTTAAAAACGGTAATGTTTGCCGGAATGGGTGAGCCTTTGACAAACCCGAAAATATTCGATATGATAAGCGATGTAAAAAATCTCGGCAGGTCGGCGGAGCTGTTGACAAACGGCTCGCTTTTGGATAAGGCGTTTATTGACAGACTTTTGGATTGTGGCTTGGATATGCTTTGGGTTTCGGCGGACGGATTCGAGAGAGAAATGTATGAAAATATCCAAAAAGGGTCGCGATTTGACTCGATGATAAAAAGCCTTGAATATTTTTCGGATAAAAAGGAAAATGTCAAACTCGGTATCACCTTTGTTATGATGAAAGAGAACCTTTGCGAACTTGATAAAATCAATGATTTTGCCGACAAAATCAGTGCGGATATGATAAATTTAAGCTATGCCGTGCCCTCATCAAAGCTTTTAAAGACCGATTCGGTATATGACAGCGGTTATCCGGTCGGAAAGATGAAAAGGCTTGACAAAGGGCAAGAGCGAGAACTTAACCGATGCCCGTTCATCGGTGACGGAGTTTGCTTTGTGCGCAGTGACGGAGAGGTTTCGCCGTGTATGCAGCTTTTACATAATTCATACACATATCTTTTTGAGGAAAAAAGAAAGGTATACCGCCATTCGTTCGGAAATGTGAAAGACCGCTCTTTATATGATATTTGAAATGATGCGGAATATAGGAATTTCAGAGAACGGGTGGACAATTTCGAGTTTCCCGATTGCACGGTGTGCGACGGGTGTGATGACAGGTTGGAAAACGTAAAGGATTGTATGTATAACACGCGCCCGACCTGCGGCGCGTGTCTCTGGGCACAGGGCATTGCGCGCTGTCCGTGATTTTAAATCGGAGCAACGCTTCTGCTTTGCTTGCAAAGAGCAGAGCTTGCGAAAGA
>OIYO01000358.1_pt1 | contig 40216 bp, 32 predicted proteins | sample 1588191 | NCBI WGS metagenome assembly OIYO01 (sample SAMN03283275) | human gut metagenome | biome: human-associated habitat; material: feces | host: Homo sapiens | place: Peru | collected 2012 | reverse complement strand
ATGACGGAATTTGTTTTCGTTTACCGCCGTTTTTTTTGCATTAAAACAGAATTCATAAATAATTTACAAAATGTTAATTATTGTATTGACAATCGTAATATATCTCTTATATAATAAATTCGGAACCTTATGTATTTCGGAGGGGTATATATGAAAAAATGCATAAAGAAGCTGCTCGGCATTTTGCTTACGGTTTGTCTTATACTTCCGTCGGCTGTGTATTCGCCGATATTCGCACAGAACGATAAGATTCCGCCGCTCAATAACGAATATGCCGGCGAGTACACGGGCAGAGGCTCGGGAGTTTCAAAATGGGCGAGCGTAAATAATTCTTATATATACATCGAGAACGGAAAGTATGTAAGAGTGTATTATACCGACGGTAAACTCGCCGTTGTATATACCGACCTTGACGGAAATGTCGTTTCCTCGAAGCTTCTTTCCGCGCCGCTTCCCATGTTCGGCGGATTCTTTGCGGGCGAAAAATATAATTTCGCTGTTTTCGGTCAGGACAACCCCGAGGAATCGGATGATAAAGTCATAATAAAAATAGTAAAGTATTCGAAAAATTTCGAAGTTCTCGGAGTGCGCGACGGCAAGAGAGGCAATACGCATACGCCGTTTGACGCGGGATGTCTGCGTATGGACGAGTACGGCGGGATATTGTATATCCACACTTCTCATAAAATGTATAAGACAGGCGACGGTATAAACCATCAGGCGAATATGTCGTTTGCGGTAAATGAGGAGACGATGGAGTTTGAAAGCAGTCTTACGGAGGTATGGAATCTCGAGATCGGATACGTAAGCCATTCGTTTAACCAGTTTATAAAGGTTGATTCGACGGGTGTTTACAGGGTCGACCACGGTGATGCAGGCCCGAGAAGTGTTGTTCTTACAAAAGGACCGGTTGGTTCCGTTCGCGTTGTCGACAGGTCGCTGGATTTAGTCGAAATAGACGGCGAGAGCGGTGACAACGAGACGGGTATCAGCGTAGGCGGAGTCGAAATGACTTCGGACAGAATTATAACCGCTTACACAAAAACGGAAAAAGACGCAGGCGGACGTTATACGGAATATCACGGAGATATTTACCTTTCGATTGCGGATAAAAATCTTAACGGTTCGCGTAATATCAGAATAACGTCTTACGGCTATTCGTCACGCGTTGCCGCGTTCACGCCTAAGCTTGTTAAGATAAACGATAATCTTTTTGCTTTGATGTGGACTGAAAGACAGCTTGATTCAGACGGCGTTGAAACGGTATACATGTTTATGGATGCGGACGGAAAACGCATTGGCAACATAGAGCGAAGCAAATATCTTGTTCTCTCCGACTGTCAGCCTGCGGTTGATGATGATATGAATGTCGTATGGTATGCGGGCGACGGAGTGAGCGTTACGAATTATTATATAAATCCCACATGTGCGCTGAAATCATTAAGGACGGGCGTATATTCGCACGCGTTGGCAGTAACGAAGAATATTGAGCCTACGTGTATAAGTTCCGGATTTGAGGGAATTAAATACTGCCCCGACTGCTCGGCGGTAATTGAGGACGGAAATTATGTTCCGGCGCTCGGACATAATTTTGAAAACGGAGTATGTACGCGCTGTCTTGCAAAGAGACCGACGGCTTTGCTTTCGTCGAAGATAGATGAAGAAAACCGCGAGTACATTCTGACCGTCGGAGCCAAAAACGCAGGTTACGCTTCTTCCGTAGTTACGGGATTCGCAATTCCGGACGGACTTACCCTCACAAGCTATGATTTCCCGCCCGACGGTATAATGGCGATGATTCAGTACTCAATGAGCGGAAACTATATAGAAATCAAATGCACAGCGGATGAAGACGCTTTTTCGAATAATTTTAAATTCATAGAACTTCATTTTGCTATAAATACCGTTAAAAGCGAATACAGATTTGCAACCGACCCGACCGTTAAGTCCGCATGGACGGAAAACGGGGACGAAAACGTATTTCTTTATGTCGACTATAACGGAACCGACGGCGAAGATAACGCCGTATGCGAGCATGAAAATCTTAAAATAGTACCCGGTGCGGAACCGACATGCGATAAGGACGGCTATACCGAATCGACCGTATGCGACGACTGCGGGGCGGTTATTTCTCCGTCAGCGGTAATTCCTGCCGCGGGACACAAGTTTGTAAACGGAATATGCTCCGTATGCGGAGTTGACGTAAGAGATATATGGGATCCCGATAACCCGACCGATCCCGAGCCGACGACAAAGCCCGAACCTCCGACCGATGTCGATAAACCGACTCGACCCGATAATTCGGGAGATGACGACGGAATTATAATTGCGGACGGTGCAAATGTAACGGTTGACGAGGGCAGTGGACTGATAGTTATTATCCCGGAGTCTGCGGGCGGAGTCAGCGAAAAAATGTTTGACTCAATGCTCGAAAACGTTTATATTCAGGACGCGTCGGAGTCGCTTATCCTAACGGGAGCGCAGTTTTATTTCGGCGAAAGACTCTATACGATAATTATAAAGGGCGACTTGAATTTTGACGGCAGAATAACCGCGTCGGACGCACGTGAAATGCTCCGTATCGCTTCAAAGCTCGAAAACGCGGACGATATAACCTTAACCGCGGGCGATCTTAACTCCGACTCAAAGATTTCCGCCTCGGAAGCAAGAAGTGCGCTCAGATTTTCGGCAAGGTTAAGCTCCGTACTGATCGGATAAATCAAATACAGACAAATAACGTCAAGTGCCCCGAAAGCTCAGCTTTCGGGGTATGTTAATGTTTAGATAATTTACCTTTAAGTTATATAATTAGAACATTATATATATTTTCATTCTTTAATGAATTAGTCTATATAAATCGAGAAAAAATAAGATATTATCTCATTAATATATATATTACGGAGACATATCTTATGATAAAGTTAAATGTTCTGAAGCTGTTGGAACAAAAGGGAAAAACAAAGTATTGGCTGTATAAACAGATGGGTATGAGCTATCAGAATTTCAGCAGAATGATAAACAATCAGACGAAATCAATACAGTACGATAATATTGAAGCTTTGTGCGTTATATTTTCATGCACGCCTAACGAATTATTTACAATATCGGACGACGAAGAACACTCGGAGAGGTAATCTAAATTGGTCAAAAACAGTGTGACGCAAAGCCGTATATTCAGAGAGGAAGGAAAATCTTACTGGACGGGCGAGATAAAACACTTTCACTCCGAGGGTAAAGCGAACGTGGAGGTTTATACCGGCAGCCGAAAATCCGATGTCGGCGATATTCTCGCGCGCCGTCGGCGTGAAATCAGAATAAACGATCGTATCAAGCGTTCACCGCTGTTAACGCTTGAAGCTTTGTCAAAAATATGCGCTCCGCTGTCGGACATCGCGTTTATTTCGGAGGAATATGAATCGCTTTCGAAATTCGTCAGTCCCATTCCCGTATCTTTAGTGACGGAGAATGATATTTTGTTTACTGCAAACTCCATGCTGATGTCCGGGTATAACATTTCAAAGACGAGACAGTTTATTTCGTTCTTTTATTCGTGTATTAAAAGATATAAAGCGGTTACGGGGTTTGGCGATATTCCGACGAGAAATTTCGGAGTTTATTCCCGTGAAAACAATGCTGTCTGTGCCGTGTATTTTAAGACGAATGAAAGAAACAGAATCATGAAAGAGGCTTTGAGACTTTACGGCGATATGAAACCCTATTATTGCCTCGGATCTTCGATAATGTTTATGATGTATACTGGACTGGACGTTTGCTCTCTTGCCGGACTTAAATTCGAATCTCTCGACGGCGGAAAGCTTGTTGTAAAGGAATCTCTCGTTTCGTTCAAAGGTGATTTTTCATCGCTGTCCGGAGCAATAAAACATCCTTTTGAATCCGAAATTCCGCTGACGACATCTGCTAAAGAGCTTATCGAACCTGTTTTTGCCTCGCTTCCGAGATATGAGGAGATGAAAAGCTCCGACGGCGCGAGACAGTTTAAGAGAAGTATAGGCGTGACATTTGACGCGATTCTTAAAAATACGATGCTTTACAGGGAATATGCGAGTTACGGACTTTCGGTTTTGAGAAACACGTTCGCTGTCAACTGCATACGAAACGGCGTTGACATAAAAGAATTGTCGTTAATGCTCGGTCACCCGAACGAAGAATTTACGAAAATCGTATATCTGCCTTATATTAAACAGAATAAATTAAATCCCGAAACCGGTTTGTGATATCGGATTCGGGATTTTTATTTGTATTATATAATTAATATTCCGCGGTTTTGAGCGTGAGTGAAAGTATGCGTTTTACGCACGCTTCGAGGTCTGCTCTTGTGATTTTGCCCGAGTCGAGAGCCTGTCTTAATTCTTTCGGGTCGCCTTCGCCCATCTTCATGTCTCCGCCTGCGAGAATGTCGTCGGAATGTAAGCTTGCCGCGCCCCAGTCGGTTGTAACCATGCCGTTAAAACCCCATTCGTTTCTGAGCATTTCGGTGAGAAGCTCATAGCTTTGTGAAGTGTGCTGACCGTTGATTCTGTTGTACGAGGACATGATACACCACGGGTCTGCCTCTCTGACTACGATTTCAAAGCCTTTTAAATAAATCTCTCTTAAAGCTCTTTCGGAAACTCTCGAATCGGATTCAAAACGGTTTGACTCTCTGTTATTGCACGCGAAATGCTTAACCGCCGCCGCGGCTTTGTTCGACTGAATACCGCGGACTTCCGCAGCACAGCACTTGCCTGCGAGAACGGGATCCTCGGAGAAGTATTCAAAATTGCGTCCGCACAGGGGGTTTCTGTGTATGTTCATTGCAGGGGCGAGCCATACGCCGAGATTATTTTCTCTGAGCTCCGCTCCGCCGGCTTTTCCGACTTCGTATATAAGGTCGGTATTCCATGTACACGCAAGCAGGGCGGCGCACGGCCATGCGGTAGTCGGTACTCCGGTCTTTTCGTTGAGTCTTACGCCCGCAGGACCGTCAGCTGTCGGAACCGCAGGAACATTGAGTCTTTTAAGTCCGCCGAACGTGCCCGTATTGCATACGCCGGACCGGTTCTGATGTCCGCCGGTGAACTCGATAAGCTCGTCGTCGGTGAACTGCTTTACAAATTCGTCAAGAGTGATGCTCTCGCCGACTTCGTCGAACATGACGGTCGTTTCGGGAGCCTTTGCCGGCGAAAGAATGTTTTTGCCCGAGTGGTATTTTTCCTCGCCCTGAGGTAGGATTTCAAACGTACCGTCGGACAGCAGGCGTTTTTCGAGCTTGAACGGACGTAAAAGTTCTGTAAGCTGTTTTACCGTAATGTCCGAATCGAGAACATATCTATAATTTAATTCTTTTACGTTTCTTACGCTGTTGCCGATAAAGAATTTATACTCTCCCTTTTCGAGAATGTACGCGGATTTTTTGATTTTGCCGAGATCGTCATAGCTTGCCATATCGTTTACTTCAAAGCACAGCGTGACGGTTTCGCTCTCTCCGGGGGAGAGGAGCTTTGTTTTCTTAAATGCGGCAAGCTCCTTTGCGGGTTTTAACAATTTGCCCTGCGGGGCGGAGTAGTAAAGCTGTACGACTTCCTTGCCGGAGGCTTTGCCGGTATTTTTAACGGTTACGGCAGCGATTATTTTGCCGTCGGACTCACCGCATAACATGCCGGAGAATTCGAATGAAGTATATGAAAGTCCGAATCCGAATTCATAGCGAACCTTGTCGTATGCGCCGGGAATCGTTTCGAAATAGCGGTAGCCTACATATATATCGTCAAAATAATCGAGATGCTCGAAGCCCTCGGGAAACTCGGCGGCATTCTGATAAAAGTCGTATGATTTGGGGATGGTATCGCCCATTTTGCCCGAAGGGTTGACGTCGCCGCATATAATGTCGGCGATTACGGCTCCGCCCTCAAGTCCGCCCTGGAATCCGTATATTAAAGCGGAAACGTTTTTATTGTCCGCGAAATACTCGCAGTCCATGATTCCGCCGGAATTGAGAACGACGACGGTTTTTTTAAACGAGGAGGAAACCCTGTCGATAAGGCTTTTTTCAACGTCGGACAGATAGTAGTCGTTCGGCGTTGCCTTGCGGTCTACGCCCTCTGCGGAGAAACGGCTTAACGTAATTATTGCGGTGTCTGCGTTTTTCGACGCGTCGGAAATGAGCGAATCGGGCGCGTCCGCCTCGGTTACGTGCATGCTTGCGAACGTATCGTAAATTATATCGTCCTTTTCCTTGCAGAATGACATTGCGTTGACTTTGTCCCATGTCTTTTCTATCTGCGCTCTTGTCGGAATTTTTTTGCTTTCTTCTTTTACGTATTCTTTATAGTAATCTACGCAGGGCATGTAGATTTTAACCTTGTCCTCTTTTTCCTTTTGTGAGAAGCCCTCGTATATATTTGTTACGTGCGAAGTGAAAACGTCTCCGCTTCCTCCGCCTCCTTTTATGTATTCGATAGTCGCTTTGCCAAAGAGCGCGGCGCGCGTTCCTCTTTTTAAAGGCAGAGCATTGTTCTCATTTTTCAATAGAACCATGCCCTCGCCTGCGGCTGTTCTCGAAAGAGCGATATGCTCCTTTGAACCGGTGACTTTTCTGCCGTCCTTTCCGAGCGGAATACACGGCTGATATCTGAATCTTGCGTACTTATCCATATAAAAAACTCCTAAACAGTATTTTCATCTGCATTATAATGTATATTAATATATAAATCAAGTACAAACCTATGATTTTTTTTCGTCAATTTTCCTAAAAAAGCGTTGAATAATGCGGAGCATTGCTATATACTGTAAAAAGAATATTACGGAGGTTTGTGTATGAAAAAGTTTTTTAACGAATTTAAGGAATTTGCCATGAAGGGCAATATTGTCGACATGGCATTGGGTGTTGTCATCGGTTCGGCGTTCGGAAAAATCGTTTCTTCTCTCGTAGCCGATATCATCACCCCTCTTATCAGCCTGCTTACGGGTGAGGTTTCGCTCACGGGACTTAAATATGTTTTTAAACCCGAAGCGCTGGATCCGGCGGGAAATGTTATTCAGCAGGAGATAGCTCTCAACTACGGTAACTTTATTCAGAGCGTTATTGACTTCTTTATAATCGCGCTGTCGATTTTCCTTGTACTTAAAATACTTATGAGCGTTAAGAATAAGTTTGAGACGCTTATGAAGAAAGAGGAGGAAGCCAAGGAGGAAGAGGAGGAGAATAAGCCGACTCAGGAGGAGCTTCTCGAGGAAATCAGAGATTTACTCAAAGCACAGAACGAGAAAGAAGAATAAAAAGGTCTTAAACAGCCGTTACGGACGGAGTCGGAGTAAAACCGAATCCGTCTTTTTATATGTGAACGTTGTGTAAACTTTAAGCTTCGTAAGAATTTATTCAAATTTAATCAACAGAATATACATTATTAAACTTTAAGATATCAATAGAATGTTACGAAAAGTTGACAGGAAATATTTATTATTGACGAAAAAATACATATATGATATCATCAATGTGACCTCTATGAAATATAAGTATTAAAAAAATATTAACAGAATTAATAAGTGTTTATTATTGAGGCGGAGTAAAATGGTCAGACAAAACCGCGATTTTATAAAACAGCTTAAAAAATGCCGTGATATCGCCTTTTCCGACGGCGAGCTTGTAAGTATACGCGATCTTTTTGACAGGGTTCGTAATTCATATTCGGGCAGAACCTGCATTATCGAAAAAAAGAATAAAAAGACTGTTGCATATTCCGTCGACAGGTTTGCCCGGGATGTAAAACAGTTAAGCTGCGCACTCGAACAGACGGGGCTTACCGGCAGACATGTCGGCATCGTCGGGGAGAATTCGTACCGCTGGATTGTCGCGTTTTTTGCGCTGACGACGGTCGGTTCCGTCGCCGTGCCGATTGATAAAGAGCTGCCCGACTCGGATGTTGTGAAGCTTTTGAAAAAAGCAGATGCGTCCGCCGTATTTTGCTCCGCTCCGTATTACAGCGCGTCGCTTAGTATGAAAAAGGATATTCGCGATTTTAAATGTATTTCGCTGTCGGATAAAAAAAGAGACGGAATCGCCGATTTCGAGGAATTCAAGGCTTCGGCTTCGTCATACCTGCAGACGGAGGAGTTCTTTAAAAGCAGGGCTCCGTCGGCGGATGATACTGCCGTTATAATATTCACATCCGGCACGACGGGAGCGAACAAGGGTGTTGCGCTCACCCACGGCAATTTGTGCGCTAATGTCGATTTTCTTTCAAAAATGATAGATGTTCGGACGGTGTTCAGCGTTTTGCCGATGAATCACGCATACGAACTCGGATGCAGTGTTCTTACCGCGATATATATAAACGCGGTTTTGTGTATCAACGACAGATTAAGAAACGTACAGAAAAATATAACCGAATTTAAGCCCGAGGGAATGACAGCCGTTCCTCTTATCGCCGACGCGTTTTACGATATGATAATGAGCGAGAGCGAAAAGCTCGGCAAAAAGGACAGGCTTTTAAAAGCGGTTAAAATAAGCGATTCGTTAAGAAAACACGGCGTTGATTTACGAAAATTCATGTTTAAGAATATCGCCGATTCGTTCGGCGGGAAGCTGCCTCTTATCGCGTGCGGCGGAGCGGCAGTCAATGCCGAAAAGATGAATTTCTTAGACGATATCGGATTTAACGTTATAATCGGCTACGGACTGACGGAGGCTTCTCCGCTGGCGACGGTCAATTTTGACGTTTTCGGGCATCCCGATTCCGTCGGACTTCCCGTGAACGGGTGTGAAATAAAAATCGATTCGCCCGATTTTGACGGTGCGGGGGAAATTTTCATCCGAGGAAAAAACGTTGCGAGCGGTTATTATAACGACGAGGAATCGAATGAAAAATCGTTCAATGCCGACGGATGGTTTAAGACGGGAGACTTCGGCAGAGTTGACAATGACGGATATCTTTACATAACCGGTCGTAAAAAGAATCTCATAATTCTTGACAACGGAAAGAATATATATCCCGAAGAGATAGAAAATATTATAGCCGAAAATTCGTCAGTAATAAAAGAATCGGTTGTTTTTCAGACTCAAAAGGAGACTGACGGCGGAGGAAAGGTCAATGTTTTAGCGGCAGTCGTCGGATTGATACCGGATACGTTTGCAGGGAAAAATCCGGATGAAATCATGCAGTCGGTTTCTGATGAAATATACAGGGTAAACCGTCTGCTTCCGGGATATAAGAGAATTCACGATGTTAAATTCGTATTAAATCCGATGCCGAAAACATCTACTATGAAAGTAATAAGAAGCGACGTAATTAAATTATATTACGACTTAGACAGGAGCAAAATATCATGTGCGAAAAAATAATCGACATTTTAAAGGAATACGTAAACATAGACGCCGACAAAATCAACGACGATACCAATTTAAAAGGCGATCTCGGGCTTAATTCGCTGCAGATGGTAAATATGGCGGTTGCTATTGAGGACGAATTCGATATAGAAATATCCGACCGTGACGCGTCTGATGTTGAGACCGTAGGTGATGTAAAACGACTTATTGAGTCTTTGATGTAGAAAATTGTATTGCAGTGTAAAAAAATTAAAAAAATTGCGATTTAGGTATTGACATTCTGCTTTTCGGGTGCTAATATACAGCTAAAGGCTGTGACGAAGACGGTCGGGATTTATAGTAATTCCAGAGAGTCGGTGCTTGGTGCGAACCGATATTGCTGTTCCTGTGACCCATCGCTTCCGAGCCGGAGATGCGAAATTACAGTAGTGTTTCCCGAGTGAACTGCGTTAGTGTGAAAAGGATTGTTAGATTCTTGAGAGGCACATGGCGATAGCCGAGTGCAATTTGAGTGGTACCGCGGATAGTTTTATTCGTCTCAAAGTTATCAAAGCTTTGAGACGTTTTTTTATTGCCTCAAAGCAGTGCGGAGGAATTAAAATGACTGAAACAGCAAACGAAAAATCAAAGATCCTCGAAATAGCTCAGCGTATCCATGAGCTCAGAGACATCACCGGATTCACAACTGCCGAAATGGCGGAAAAAACCGAAGTCACCGAGGAAAACTACCTTAATTACGAAGCGGGCAAACTTGACTTCCCGTTTACCTTCATTCATAAATGTGCTCTCGCGTTCGGTGTTGAGATTACAGACCTTTTAGAGGGTCACAGTGCGCGTCTTTCGTCCTACACGGTAACAAGAAAGGGAAGAGGACAGACGACCGCGACGGAGGAGGGTATCACGATTCAGAACCTCGCTCCGATGTTCAGAAAGAAGCTTGCTGAGCCTTACTGGGTAAGATACGAGTATTCGGATGAGCTTCAGAAAAAGCCGATTCATACCACAACTCATTCGGGACAGGAATTCGACCTTGTAATAAGCGGAACGCTTCTCGTTCAGGTCGGCGGACATAAGGAGCTTCTTCATGAGGGCGACAGTATTTTCTACAACAGCTCGACTCCTCACGGAATGATAGCCGTTGACGGCAAGGACTGCGTATTCCTTGCAATGGTTATTGCAAGCGAGGACGGATTCAAGCCCTTTGCGGATCATCACATTATTAAGGAATTTACTCTCGCGGATCACAGAAATCTCGTCTGCGAGAAGTTTATACACCCAGTCGAGGACGAAAACGGATGTCTTAAAGATATCTCGTTTACCGACGCGGATAAATTCAATTTTGCGTTCGATATCGTAGACGAGGTCGCGAGACTTCATCCCGATAAGACCGCCATGGTTCACGTTTCCGCCGATAAGACGGAGAGAGTTTTCACATTTAAGGATATCAAGCAGAAATCCGCGCAGGCGGCAAACTACTTTAAATCATTGGGAATCAAAAAGGGCGACAGGGTAATGCTCGTTATGAAACGTCATTATCAGTTCTGGTTTGCGATTCTCGGACTTCACAAGCTCGGCGCTGTAGTCGTTCCCGCTACGAATCTTCTCGTAGAACACGACTTTGATTACAGATTCAACGCAGGCGGAATATCCGCTATCGTATGTACCGCCGACGGCGACACCGCGCATCAGGTTGATCTTGCTCATAAGAATTCACCGACTCTTAAAACAAAGATAATCGTTAACGGCGAGCGCGAGGGCTGGCATAATTTCGATAAGGAATTCGTACTTTTCTCGAGAAAATTCGAGAGAACGGCAGACTCTGCTTGCGGCGGCGACCCCATGCTCATGTTCTTTACTTCGGGCACTACGGGATATCCCAAAATCGCAACTCATAACTTCAAATATCCCCTCGGTCACTTCGTAACCGCGAAATACTGGCACAGAGTAAAGACCGACGGACTTCACTTTACAATCGCCGAGACAGGCTGGGGCAAGGCTCTTTGGGGCAAGCTCTACGGACAGTGGCTCTGTGAGGGCGCGGTATTTGTATACGACTTTACGAGATTTGATGCAGACGACATTCTCCCGATGTTCAAGAAATACAATATCACAACGTTTTGCGCGCCCCCGACCATGTACAGAATGTTTATCAAGGACGACCTTTCGAAGTTCGACCTCTCATCGATTCAGTATGCTACAACGGCGGGCGAGGCTCTCAACCCCGAGGTATTCTATCAGTTCCAAAAGGCTACCGGCTTAAAGGTAATGGAGGGCTTCGGTCAGACCGAAACGACTCTCACAATTGCAAACCTTTACGGTATGGAGCCAAAGCCCGGCTCAATGGGCAAGCCCGTCCCCGGATATGATATCGACATAGTAGATCCCGACGGAAATCCCGTGGGCGTCGGTGAGTCCGGAGAAATCGTCGTTCGTACGGATAAATTCGTACCCAACGGTCTGTTCATGGGCTATTACAGAGATGAGGAAAAGACAAAGGAAGCGTGGCACGACGGAATCTATCATTCGGGCGACGTTGCATGGAGAGATGAGGACGGCAACTTCTGGTATGTCGGCAGAACCGACGACGTTATCAAATCCTCGGGCTACCGTATCGGACCGTTCGAAATCGAGAACGTTATTATGGAGCTCCCCTATGTTCTTGAATGCGGCGTTTCCGCGGCTCCCGATGAGATCAGAGGTCAGGTCGTAAAGGCAAGCATTGTTCTTACAAAGGGAACAGTCGGCACGGACGAGCTTAAAAAAGAGATTCAGACCTACGTTAAGAAAAAGACTGCGCCGTACAAATATCCGCGTATAGTTGAATTCAAAGAATCTCTTCCCAAGACGATAAGCGGAAAAATTCAGAGAAACAAGCTTTAATCAAGCTTTCGGAGATATTATCATGGAGCATAAACGAGTAACGCTTTTTGCCGGGCACTACGGCAGCGGAAAAACGAATATTGCCGTAAATTACGCTTTGAAATTAAAAAAAGACGGCGAAAAAGTCGTAATCGCCGACCTTGATATCGTAAATCCTTATTTCAGGACTAAGGACAGCAAGGACGAGCTTGAGAAAAACGGTATAAAGCTTATTTCGTCCGAATTCGCAAACTCCAACGTCGATTTTCCCGCGCTTCCGCAGGAAATGTATGAGGTTACGGACAATAAAAGCGAATTCGCGGTGCTCGATATAGGCGGAGATGACAGGGGAGCGTACGCTCTGGGCAGATACGCTCCGTTTATAAAAGAAGAAAATGACTACGAAATGCTGTTGGTCATCAACAAATACAGACCCCTTACCGCCGACGCCGAAAGCGTCGTTGAAATAATGCGTGAAATCGAACAGGCGGGCGGTATCGCTTTTACGGGAATTGTTAATAATTCTAACCTCGGAGAGGAAACGACGGCTCGGACGGTTTTAAATTCCGTCGAATATGCGTCCGAGGTTTCGCGAATAACGGGACTGCCCGTTAAAATGACGAGCGTAGAGCAGAGGCTGTATGACGAATTAAAAGACGTTATAGACAACGTTTTTCCTCTTAAATTACAGCATAAAATTACCGGGGAGGTATAATAATGGCAAAACTGACCTTTAAATCCGACCTCTGCAAAGGATGCGGACTCTGCGTTTCTGCATGTCCGAAGCATCTTCTGACTCTGGCAAAGGATAAGTTAAATGTTAAGGGACATCATCCCATTGAAATAACCGATATGTCGGAATGTATAGCGTGCGCGTTCTGCGCGACAATGTGTCCCGACTGTGTTATTAAGGTAGAGAGGTGAGAAAAATGGCAGAAAAAGTATTGATGAAAGGCAACGAAGCGATAGCCGAGGCGGCTATCAGATGCGGATGTCTTCACTATTTCGGATATCCCATAACTCCGCAGACGGAGGTTGCGGCATATATGGCCAAGCGTATGCCAAAGGTCGGCGGTACGTTTTTACAGGCGGAGAGCGAAGTTGCCGCTATTAATATGGTAATAGGAGTTTCCTCTACCGGAAAGCGCGTTATGACCTCGTCGTCAAGTCCCGGAGTTTCGCTCAAAAGCGAAGGTATTTCGTACCTTGCCGGCTGCGATCTTCCCGCACTTGTGGTAAACGTCCAGCGAGGCGGCCCCGGACTCGGCGGTATTCAGCCCAGCCAGTCGGATTACTTCCAGTCGACTAAGGGCGGCGGACACGGAGATTATCACAATATAGTTTTAGCTCCCGCCTCGGTTCAGGAAATGGCGGATCTCACCGTTAAGGGCTTCGAGCTTGCGGATAAATATTCGATGGTTTCCATGATTCTTGCAGACGGTACCATGGGACAGATGATGGAACCCGTAGATTTAGAAATCGGAGAAGTTAAAAAATACGAAAAACCGTGGGCTTTGACCGGAACAAAAATGGAAAGAGCGCATAATATCGTAAATTCTTTATTTTTAAGCCCCGAAGAACTTGAAAAAAAGAATTTTGAGAGGTATGATAAATATAAGGTTGTCGAAGAAAACGAGGTTATGTATGAAGAGTACCTCACGGACGACGCCGAAATCTGCCTTGTTGCGTTCGGAATAAGCGCGAGAGTTTCGAAGAACGCCGTAAACGAGGCGAGAAAAGCCGGAATCAGGGCGGGTCTTATCAGACCGATTACTCTCTGGCCGTTCCCGAAGAAAGTTTTAAGAGAAGCCGCGGATAAATGCAAGGCGTTTATATGCGTCGAAATGAATATGGGACAGATGATAGAGGACGTTGAGCTTGCGACAAGATGCAAAAAGCCCGTTTATCTCTGCAACCGTACGGGCGGAATGATTCCCGACCCCGCGGACGTTCTTAAAATGATAAAGGATGTAAACGAAAAGGGAGGTAACGAGTAATGGCTGTTGTATTCGACAAACCGCACGCGCTGACAGACGCGGTGCTTCACTACTGCCCCGGATGTACGCACGGCATTATACACCGTCTCGTTGCCGAGGTTATCGACGAGCTCGGTATCGAGGGCAGAACGATAGCCGTAGCGTCCGTCGGATGCTCGGTTATGGCTTATAACTATTTCAACTGCGACTGCGTTCAGGCGGCTCACGGCAGAGCTCCCGCGGTGGCTACGGGTGTTAAGCGTTCCGATCCGCAAAACAATATAGTATTTACATATCAGGGCGACGGAGACTTAGCGGCAATCGGTACCGCGGAGACGGTTCACGCCGCCGCAAGACGAGAGAACATCACCGTTATATTTGTAAATAATGCGATTTACGGTATGACGGGCGGACAGATGGCTCCCACGACTCTCCCCGGACAGGTTACACAGACATCACCCTACGGACGCGACGTAAATACCGTAGGTTATCCCGTTAAGGTATGCGAGCTTCTTTCGAACGTTGACGGCGCGGCTTATCTTGAAAGAGTTGCCGTAAACAATGTTAAGAACGTTAAAAATGCTAAAAAAGCTATAAAGAAAGCGTTTACATACCAGCTTGAGGGCAAGGGATTCTCTCTCGTTGAGGTTATCTCTACATGTCCTACAAACTGGGGTATGACTCCCGAAAACGCCATGAAGTGGGTTGAGGATAAAATGATTCCTTACTATCCGCTCGGCGTTTACAAGGATATCTATGCTGATTCGGAGGCGGGAAAATGAGCACAACGCGTATACTTTTCGCGGGATTCGGCGGACAGGGAATACTCTTTGCCGGAAAATTTCTCGCATACAAGGGGCTTATAGAAAATAAAGAGGTAAGCTGGCTTCCGTCGTACGGTCCGGAAATGAGAGGCGGTACGGCAAACTGCTCGGTCATTATTTCGGACGAGCCTATCGGCTCACCGATAGTAAGCGCTCCGGACGTGCTTGTCGTTATGAATCTTCCGTCGCTTGACAAATACGAAGATTCGGTCGTCAGCGGAGGTAAAATATTTGTCGATTCCGCTCTTATAGACAGAAAAGTCAGAAGAGACGACGTTGACGTATATTATATACCCGCAACGAAAATTGCGGAGGAGAACGGTATACCCACACTTGCTAATATGGTTATTACCGGAAAGGTTATCAGGGAGCTTGATGAAATTCCTTACGAGCATGTTGAGGATGCGCTTAAAAAGGTTGTTTCGGCAAGACATCTTGATATGCTTCGGCACAACTTTGACGCTGTGCAGAAAGGGTACGATTATTAATTTTCAGAGGTGTTGATAAAATGGAAATCAGATTTGAAAGAACAAGCGCTCCCAAGGCCAAGCCAGACGAGAGTAATCTCGGATTCGGCAATTACTACACGGATCACATGTTCGTCATGAATTGGACTCACGGTGTAGGCTGGCACGACGCGAGAATCGTACCGTTCGGCGATATAACTCTTTCGCCCGCGGCTGTTGCACTTCACTACGGCGCCGAGATTTTCGAGGGACTTAAGGCTTACAGAAGAGCCGACGGCGGCGTTCAGATGTTCAGACCCATTGAGAACATCAGACGTATGAATTCATCTGCGGAGAGACTTGCAATGCCTCAGATAGACGAGGACGACGCGTTTAAGATTTACACAACGTTCGTAGACTGTGAAAAGGACTGGACTCCTCACGCCCCCGGAACCTCGCTTTATTTAAGACCGTTTATGTTCTCGGATGAGGCACAGCTCGGCGTTCATACCATTAAGAGCGCGGTATTTATGATTATAGCTTCTCCCTGCGGCAGCTATTATGCAGAGGGACTTAACCCCGTATCCATTATGATTGAGACAGACGATGTACGCGCTGTCAGAGGCGGCACGGGCTACATCAAGTGCGGCGGTAACTACGCGGCAAGCTCAAGAGCAGGACTCAAGGCCGAACAGCTCGGATATTCGCAGGTACTCTGGCTCGACGGCGTTGAGAGAAAGTATATCGAAGAGGTCGGCGCGATGAACGTTATGTTCAAGATTGACGGCAAGGTTGTAACTCCCGCGCTTCTCGGTTCTATACTTCCCGGCGTTACGAGAAAGTCGATTATCGAGCTTCTTAAGGATAAAGGCTATGAGGTTGAGGAGAGACGTTTAAGCGTTGACGAGCTTATCGAGGCCGCAGAAAACGGCAAGCTTGAAGAGATGTGGGGCTGCGGTACAGCGGCTGTCGTATCTCCCGTAGGCAGACTCGGCTATAAGGGTAAGGATTATATTATCAACGGCGGTAAGATCGGCGAGACAACGCAGATGCTTTACGATGAGCTTACCGGTATTCAGTGGGGTACCAAAACGGACAACCATAACTGGATAGTAAAAATAAGCTAAATCCCGGACTGTCGCCTTTAGCGCAGACCAAAAAGCAAATGAAAAAAAGAAGCTATAATTCAAAATAAGCATGTTAATTACGGCTTAGAGTATGTTTTATAGCTTCATTTTTTATAGGATTTTATATTTATTTTGCTTTTTTAAACGTTTTTTTACCCTCTCGCGGTACTTTATGTACAGCTTCGGGGTAAAGAAAACGTTTTCTGCGTCTAAATTCAACAGTCCTTTTCCTTCCTTTATTTTTTTATTTTTAGAGGTAAATATGTATAAAGTATTTGACGCGCATTGTCACATATATCCCGATAAAATAGCAGAGAAAGCTTCGGAGAGCATAGGCAGATTCTATGATATGCCCATGCGTTATGACGGCAAGGTTTCCACACTCGAAAAAATCGGAGAGCGGGCGGGAGTCAAAAAATATCTCGTGCAGTCCGTTGCAACGACCCCGCATCAGGTCAGGTCTATAAACGAATTTATATCCTCGACGGTAAATTCGGCGCCCGAACGTTACGTCGGATTCGGAACACTTCATCCCGACAGCCCCGATATTGCGGGCGATCTTGAGCATTTAAAGGAACTGGGACTTCACGGGGTCAAGCTTCACCCGGACGTCCAGGGCTTTAAAATAGACGATTACAGGTGTCTTAAAATATACGAGCTGTGCGAGAAAACGGATACGCCGATTCTCATGCACTGCGGTGACAGACGTTTTGACAATTCCAATCCTAACCGCCTTGTTCCGATACTCGATATTTACACGTCCCTTACCGTAATAGGCGCACATTTCGGCGTGTGGTCGGTATGGAATGAAAACGTTGAAAAAATGGCGGGTCATAGGAATTTCTATGTTGATACCTCGTCGTCGTTCTACGCGATAAGCAGGGAAAAGGCGAGAGAGATTATTTATATCTACGGCGTCGACAGGGTTTTATTCGGTACTGATTACCCGATGTGGGATCCTGAAGAGGAAGTTAAAAGACTGCTTGACCTCGGATTGAGCGAGGATGAAAACAGAAAAATCCTGTACGACAACGCGTATAATTTATTGTGCAAAAAATAATTTGATTAAAATCCTAAAAACCTATTGACAAAGTAGGAATTGGGTGTTATTATCTATTCATCAAAGAAAAACGGAGGCGGAGAAATTGAAAAATATTTCAGCGTATTATGACGGACGAATGTGTTTTCGATGTTACCGCTCATTGAGCATATAAATATAATTTGTATTAATTTCAATTGATGAAAAGGAGATAATTATTATGTCAAAAATATACAAATCAGCGGCAGAGCTTATAGGAAACACTCCGCTTTTGGAGCTTTCTAATATTGAAAAGAAATATGACCTTAAGGCAAGGCTTCTTGCAAAGGTAGAGTATTTCAACCCCGCGGGAAGCGTTAAGGACAGAATTGCAAAGAAGATGATTGACAAAGCGGAAGCAGAGGGTAAGTTAAAGCCCGGCTCCGTTATAATCGAACCGACGAGCGGTAATACGGGCATAGGTCTTGCTTCGGTCGCCGCCGCGAGAGGCTACAGAATCATAATCGTTATGCCCGAAACAATGTCTGTTGAACGCCGTCAGATAATGAAGGCGTACGGTGCTCAGCTTGTTCTTACAGAGGGTGCAAAGGGTATGAAGGGCGCGATTGCAAAGGCCGACGAGCTTGCAAAGGAAATTCCGGACAGCTTTATCCCCGGTCAGTTCGTAAACCCAGCGAATCCCGAGGCGCATTTCGAGACGACAGGTCCCGAGATTTATAATGATACCGACGGAAAGGTCGATTACTTTGTAGCGGGTGTAGGCACCGGCGGAACCGTTACAGGCGTAGGAAAGTACCTTAAATCAAAGATTGACGGCGTTAAGGTCGTAGCCGTTGAGCCCGAAAGTTCGGCGGTTCTTTCAACGGGCGTTGCGGGTGCGCATAAGATTCAGGGTATCGGCGCAGGCTTCGTTCCCGACGTTCTCGATACGAAAGTTTACGACGAGATAATCCCCGTATCTAACGACGACGCATTTAAATTCGGCAAGGAAGTCGGAAAGAACGAGGGTATTCTCGTAGGTATTTCCTCGGGCGCGGCTTTGAGCGCGGGCATTACGCTTGCAAAAAGACCCGAGAACGAGGGCAAGACAATAGTTGTTCTTTTCCCCGATACCGGCGACAGATATTTGTCTACCCCCTTGTTTAATGATTAAATATATGCTATAATATATACCGTTGCAGAAATGCAGCGGTATTATTTTGAGCTTGAGGAAAATAATGAAGGTTCTTGTCGCAATGAGCGGTGGAGTTGATTCCTCCGTAACCGCCGGACTTCTTACCGAACAGGGTAACGAATGCGTCGGCTGCACAATGAAATTATATAATAATGAAGACGCGGGTATTCCGAGAGATCATACATGCTGTTCTCTTGACGATGTCGAGGACGCGAGAAGCGTTGCTCACAGACTGGGAATGCCTTACTATGTCTTTAATTTTTCCGACGACTTCAAAGAAAAGGTTATCGATAAATTCGTAAGCGAATATCTCCGCGGTTTTACTCCTAATCCCTGTATTGACTGCAACAGATACATGAAGTTCGATAAGCTGTTTGAGCGCGCCGATATATTAGGATGCGATCATATAGCCACGGGGCATTATGCGAGAATCGAAAAATGCGGAGATAAATATCTGCTGAAAAAAGCCGTCGATCTCTCAAAGGATCAGAGCTACGTTCTGTGGAACATGACACAGGAACAGCTTTCTCGGACTCTTTTTCCGCTGGGTGAATTAAATAAGACCGAGACAAGGGATATTGCTCAGAGGTACGGATTTATTAATGCAGACAAGCCCGACAGTCAGGACATCTGCTTTGTTCCCGACGGCGATTACGGCACCGTTATCGAAAAGTATACGGGCAAAGAGTCGCTTCCCGGCAGTTTTATCGATTCAAAGGGTAATGTTCTCGGTAAACATAACGGAATTATAAGATATACGATAGGTCAGCACCGCGGTCTCGGTATTTCACTCGGGGCCAAGTTCTACGTTACCGCTATCGACGCTCAAAATAACACCGTGACTCTCGGCAAAAGCGAGGAGCTTATGTCAAAGGGCGCGGTAGTTTCAGATTTCAATTTTATCGGCGGGGAAGCTCCCGCTGGTAAATTCAAGTGCAAAGCAAAGGTTCGTTACCGTCAGACAGAGCAGGACGCAGTTGCCGAGGTTAAGGAAAACGGAGATGTTGCCGTTATTTTTTCCGATTTGCAAAGAGCCGTTACACGCGGACAGTCGGCAGTTCTTTATGACGGCGATACCGTTATCGGCGGCGGTACTATTATTGATATTATTTCGGCAGAGGGTTTTTAATTAAACTCTTTGCCGTTATTTTTTATATTTTTAAAAGAAAAGGGTGGTAAAGTGAATAAATATGTATTATAATGAATAAAATCAATAAGATTAATTGAACAATCCGTATATTATGAATATATAATCATTTGATATGCAAATGATTTGAAATTTTATAAAATATATTTTAAGTATTCATGCAATATAACGGTGAAAAAAGCAAAGAAATATGTTACAATATTTTTTAAAGAGACTTTGAACACGGGGTGGAAATTTTATGAAAAAAGCAGATCGTAAGATCGTTACCGAGTTTGGCGAAGAGTATTACGGTTTCAGCTTCGGAAGTGTGAACGACAGGGTGTGCGAAATTGTATTCAATACGTCCATGGTCGGTTATCAGGAGATAGTTTCCGATTTGTCGTATACGGATCAGAGCGTCGTTATGACGTATCCGCTTATCGGCAACTACGGTATCACGGACGACGATTTCGAGAGCAGGACTCCCGGTATCGGCGCGCTTATCGTGCACGACTACAACGATATGCCGTCTAACTTCAGATATACCAAGACTCTTTCGGAGCTTCTCGAGGAGAACGGTATTCCGGGTATTTCCGGCGTAGATACGAGAATGATAACCAGACGTATAAGAGATAACGGTTCGTGCAGAGTGTTTATCACGGGCGCGGACAGACCGAAAGAGGAATGCCTTAAAATAATAAACGAAACGCCCGTTCCGCACGACGCGGTAAGCAGGGTAAGCTGTAAAAAAAGATGGTACTCGCGTACTTCGAATCCTAAATACAACGTTGTCGCGGTCGACTGCGGAATAAAGCTTAATATTGTCAGAAGTCTAAATAAATTCGGCTGCAACGTAACGATAGTACCGTTTGATACTACCGCAGAGGAAATAGAATTTATGAAGCCTGACGGCGTATTTCTTTCAAACGGCCCCGGAAATCCCGAGGATGTTACCCCGGTTATTGAGACTGTTAAAAAATTAAAAGGAAAGTACCCCATATTCGGAATCTGTCTCGGTCATCAGATGATTTCTCTCGCATACGGCGCAAAAACGTATAAGCTTAAATTCGGTCACAGAGGCGGAAACCATCCCGTTATGAATTTGCAGACGGGCAAAATCGAGATAACCTCGCAGAATCACAGCTATGCCGTCGACCCCGGCAGCGTTGAGGGAACGGGACTTGAAATTACTCACATAAATCTTCTCGACAACACGGTAGAGGGACTTAAATGCGAAAAGGACAGAATTTTCTCCGTTCAGTATCACCCCGAAAGCGCACCCGGCCCGCAGGACAGCGCGTACCTGTTCGGTCAGTTTGTAAACAATATGAAGGAGGCGAAAGACAATGCCTAAGAGAACCGATATAAAGAAAGTTTTGGTTATAGGTTCGGGACCTATCGTTATAGGGCAGGCCGCCGAATTCGATTACGCGGGAACGCAGGCTTGTCTTGCGCTCAAGGAAGAGGGTTACGAGGTAATACTTGCAAACTCGAACCCCGCTACCATTATGACCGATACTTCAATTGCAGATAAAGTATACATGGAACCGCTGACGCTCGAATATCTTGCGAGAATTTGCCGTTTTGAGCGTCCGGACGCGATTGTTCCCGGAATCGGCGGACAGACGGGTCTTAATCTTGCCATGCAGCTTTCAAAAAAAGGAGTTCTCAAGGAGTGTGAAATTGAGCTGCTCGGTACGGACGCCGACAGTATCGAACGCGCCGAGGACAGAGAGCTTTTTAAGGAGCTTTGCGAAGAGATAGGCGAGCCTGTCGTTCCCTCGCAGATTACATATTCGGTTGATGAGGCTTTAAAAGCCGCCGAGGAAATAGGTTATCCCGTAATTCTTCGTCCCGCGTTCACGCTTGGAGGCACGGGAGGCGGATTTGCGGACGATTCCGAGAGTCTCAAAGAGATGATGAAAAACGCGCTTGCTCTTTCACCCGTTCATCAGGTTCTCGTTGAAAAGAGTATTAAGGGTTATAAAGAAATCGAGTATGAGGTAATCCGAGACGCGAACGATACCGCTATTACCGTTTGTAATATGGAAAACCTTGACCCCGTCGGAATACATACGGGCGACTCCATAGTCGTCGCACCCAGCCAGACTCTTACAAACAAAGAGTATCATATGTTAAGAGACTCCGCGCTCAAAATAATCCGCGCGCTCAAGGTCAAGGGCGGATGCAATGTTCAGTTCGCATTAGACCCTCATTCGTTCAGATACTATGTTATAGAAGTCAACCCCCGTGTTTCGCGTTCGTCTGCGCTTGCTTCCAAGGCAAGCGGTTATCCGATTGCGAGAGTTTCGGCAAAAATCGCCGTCGGTATGCTTCTTAATGAAATTCAGCTTGCGAACACCCCCGCGTGCTTCGAACCTGCGCTCGATTATGTTGTTACAAAGATGCCGAGATTCCCGTTTGATAAATTCCCGGCGGCACTGAACACCCTGTCAACGCAGATGAAGGCGACGGGAGAGGTAATGAGCGTAGGCGTTACGTTCGAGGAAAGTCTGTTGAAGGCGATTCGTTCGCTCGAATCGAATAAAAACCACATTCACATGGCGAAATTTGACTCCGAGCATATGAGCGTGGATGAGCTTCTCGATTATATAAAAGTCGGAACGGATGACAGAATTTACGCGATAAGCCAGCTTATGTGGATGGGCGTGGATCATTCGCTTATATGCGATATAACGCAGATAGATATGTTCTTCCTTGATAAGATAAAGAAAATCGTCGACTTTGAAAAGGAAATGGAGAAAAATCCGTCCTCATCCGAGCTTTTGAGAGAGGCTAAGAGAATGGGATTCTCCGACTCCTATATAGCCGAGCTTTGGAATCAGAGCGAGGAGGATGTTTACAATTACAGAGTCGAGCATGATATTTTCCCCGTTTATAAAATGATAGATACGTGCGCGAGCGAGTTCGACAGCTATGTTCCGTATTTTTATTCAACCTATGCCGACGAAAACGAGTCGATAGTTTCCTCAAAAAAGAAAGTAATCGTATTGGGCTCGGGCCCCATTCGTATCGGACAGGGCGTAGAATTCGACTATTCGACCGTTCATGCCGTTCACACTATTCGTGAAATGGGCTATGAGGCTATCGTTATAAATAATAACCCCGAGACGGTTTCCACCGACTACACGACAGCAGATAAGCTTTATTTCGAACCTCTGACGGCGGAGGACGTAATGAATATCGTCCATCTCGAAAAGCCCGAGGGCGTAATTGCGACTCTCGGCGGTCAGACTGCCGTAAATCTTGCCGACGCGCTTACAAGACGCGGAGTTAAAATTATCGGCACCGACTGCGAGGGAATAGAAAAAGCCGAGGACAGAGACGAATTCGACGCGGTTATCAAGTCTCTTAATATTCCCAATCCGCAGGGCGAGGCCGTTACCGATATTGAAAGCGGAGTTGCCGCCGCCGAGCGTATAGGATACCCCGTGCTTGTCCGTCCGAGCTTCGTTCTCGGGGGCAGAGCCATGGAGATTGTAGCGAACGAAAAAATGCTTAGAAAGTATCTTAAAAACGCCGTTGATGTCGACGAGGATAAGCCCGTACTTATTGATAAATACATTGTCGGCAAGGAGGTCGAGGTTGACGCTATATGTGACGGAACGGATGTTTTTGTTCCGGGAATCATGGAGCTTGTAGAGCGTACCGGCGTCCACTCCGGAGACAGCACAAGCGTATATCCGCCCTTCTCGATATCACAGAACGTTAAAGATACGATACTCGATTATACAAAGAGGCTCGGTCTCGGAATCGGAATTGTAGGATTGTTCAATATCCAGTTTATTGTGGATCATGACGAGCACGTATATGTTATAGAGGTCAACCCCAGAGCGTCGAGAAGCGTTCCGTTCTTATCAAAATCGACGAATATTAATCTTGTAAATATTGCGACAAAGGTAATGCTCGGCAGAAGCCTTAAGGAACAGGGATATAATAATATTACGATTCCCGAAAAGGACAGATGGTACGTAAAGGCTCCCGCGTTCTCGTTTGAAAAGCTCACGGGTATGGACGCGTATCTTTCACCCGAAATGAAATCGACGGGCGAAGCTATCGGCTATGACAAACGCCTTAACCGCGCATTATATAAGGCTTTGCAGGCGTCCGGCATAAAAATGAGAGACTACGGTACGGTCATAGTAACTATTGCCGACGAGGACAAGGAGGAAGCCCTCCCGCTCGTAAAACGTTTCTACAAGCTCGGATTTAATATAGAAGCGACTATCGGTACAGCCGAATTCCTGAAAAAGAACGGTATCAGAACGCGCGTGCGCGGTAAGATAAGCGAAGGCAGCGACGAGATATTGAGGTCTATAAGAACAGGCTACGTAAGCTATATTATCAATACGCGAGCCGTGCTCTCGGGCGTCCACTATGATGACGGTGTGGAAATAAGACGCTGTGCCGTTCAGAACGGAGTTACAATGTTTACCTCGCTTGATACTGTCAAGATAGTGCTTGACGTGCTCGAAGAAACTATGCCGGGAATATCGACTGTCAACAGCGACGAATAATATCTTAATATAATTCAAACAATAAAATCAGAACGGCTCGCCATTTCGGAGAGCCGTTCTGATTTTATTCTTCCGTCTGTTTTCCTAAAAAAGAGGAGGCAACCTGTGCTAATTTTATTTCCGACTGGGAGGGGAGCGTTCCGTTTTCTCCGAACAGGAGAACGACTGCACCGGAAACGTCTCCGCTTCCTACTATCGGATACGCCACGGCGGCGTTTCTGTCAAGTCCCTCGACGGGGGAGAGCGCGTATTTATCGGTACCTGCGACAAAGCTTCCGCGGTTTTCCATAATTGTTTCAAGAGCCTGCGAAATGTGCTTATCAATCGTATCTTTTTTCGAAAGTCCGGCCGCCGAAATTACATGGTCGCGGTCGGTCACGATTACGGGCATGTTTGTAGCCCTGTAAAGCACATCGGCGTACTGCGACGTAAATTCCGACAGTTCGCCCATGGGCGAGTATTTTTTGAAAATGACCTCACCGTCCGCGTCGGTGTATATTTCCAGCGGGTCGCCCTCGCGTATACGCATTGTACGGCGGATTTCCTTGGGAATAACGACTCGTCCGAGATCATCGATCCGCCTTACGATTCCTGTTGCTTTCATATATAAAAACTCCTTTTTTGCATTTTTGTGTGCGTTAGTATTATTTACGGAGTATTACATATTATTCAGAGCGTAAGATTGAAGAAAAATGATGTTTGTTCATTTATTTGTTTTTATGTTCTTTATAATAATTTTCTGCGTCATAGTAATCAAAGAAGTCATCGTAATAATAGTCATAGAAATCTTCGGCATTGGAAAATTTATTTGCGTCAGGCGAGCTTTTTTTTCTGTATTTTCGGGAATTAGATTTATATGATGAAGTTGTTGTGTATCTGTCGTCCCAGACTTCTGTAACAACTCCGTTTACACATCTGGCTGTAAAAATCCGAGTGCCGTTTTTGTAAAAATCGTATATGTTTGCAGTGTAACGCCTCTCTTTTTTTATCTCGATATTGTGACGTACATTATCTGACGGTGCGCCGAGTGATGTGTCTGCAATGCGGGATTCGGACATGCCGACATACGGAACGCCTGAGGTTATGCGGTTTTCTCGTTCCTGTTCTTTTTGGATTTCCATTTGATTCTTATAAACCTTATATTCTTCCTGCACCCGGTTTTTAAATTCACGAACAGATTGTTTTGAAATATAATCGGAATCGTATCGGATTGTAATTTTATCAATCCTATCGTACGCTGATGCAATAAAGCCGGATTCGTAAAATTTATATGCTTCGCAAAGTGCAATAAGAGATTCGGTGTCTTTAAAATTTTTTTCTTTAATAAGTGAAAGCTGTTCGATTGCCTGTTCATATTCATTAGCTGCAATAAGCTCTTCACCTTTTTTGTATATGGATGACAGCTTTAACTGGTTAATTACGGATATAACAACAACGACAGTAATGATTGCTGTTGATAAAATGATTGCAATTCTTTTTATTCTGTTGGTTTTATTTTTAGAGATTTCATCAGCAGATTTGTCCGATATTATGTTATTTTGCATAGTATTATTCCCCTCCGAAAAAAGAGATTCAATAGTATTCTAAGCTGAAATTCAATATGTTATGAGATTCAGGATCTTCGTATTTTTGCAGACACAGAGAAACAATCAAGCTATATATTATGCCGCTTATAACTCTTATAAGAAGATCGTTCAAGATATTGCGCTACATATTTTACTCCATATTTGATTGGTATTTACAATATCTCTGTCTTTTTTTTAATTCATTGCAGAATACATCAATATGATGTAGTATAATATAGAAAAAATATAACATACCGAATAATAATTCTCAACAGTAAATGTAATAATTTGACGAAAAATGATAAGTAAAGTGTAAAAAATCGGACGTAGGTCAGAAAATTTCCTTTCAGGCAGAAAAATCCCGCAGATATTTCTACCTGCGGGGAGGATTTTTTTTAGTTTTCAGTTGACGGAATGTTTTTGTATTAATTATTTCCTCTTGAAAAGTGATTTTAAGCTCTTTTTCTGCTCCTTCTCCTTGTTTTTAATCGGGTTGAATTCCGAAACGAACTCTCCGTTTTCGAAATATCCCTCGACTCGCTTTCCGTTCGGGTAGGAAAGCTCGCCGTAGCCGTTTATCTCGCCGTCTGCGAATCTGCCCTCGAAACGGGTGCCGTCGGGCTTTTCAAAAACGCCGATTCCGTCTCTTTTTCCGTTTTTGAATTCGCCGCAGTAATATGCGCCGTCGATTCTTGTAAACACTCCGGAGCCGTGAAATTCACCGTTTGAAAATTCGCCTTCGTACTCGTCGCCGTCGGAATTTATGTATTTTCCCGTGCCGTTTCTCTCTCCGTGCGCAAACTGACCCGTATAATAACTTCCGTCGCAGAACGTATATGTTCCGAATCCGTGTCTGAATCCGTCCTTGAATTCACCGTCGTAAACGTCGCCGTTTGCCGAAACGCTTATGCCTTTTCCGTTTCTTTTGCCGTTTTTAAATTCACCCGTATAGCTTGACGAGTCGGCGTAAGTGTATTCGCCGAATCCGTCGAATTCGTTATCCTTAAAATCGCCTTTATATTTATTTCCGTCGCTCGACGTCCATTCGCCTTTTCCGTCGTATTTGCCCGACTTGAAACAGCCTTTATAAACGGAAGAATCCGAATAATAATATTCGCCCTCTCCGTCCGGAACGCCGTTTTTTGTTTCGCCCTTATACATTCCGTCTTTATAACGGATAAATCCCGCCTCTTCGGTCTTAACCTGTTTTTCTTCGCGGTTATTTTCGGTTTCGGGTTGAATTTCGGAAACCTCGGTTTCTGCTTTCGGTTCCTCGGGAGCTTTGATTTTTTCTTCGTCACCGTTTTCTTCGCCGCCGGATGCGTTCATCTGCGGTTTTGCGTCGGCAAGACTTTTTATTGCGAACAGTTTTTTATAGAATAATTCTCTGTCTGCATACGCGTATAAGTTGACTGCCGTTCTGCACTGCGCAAGAGCGGTCAGTTTAAACGGAACCGATACTTTTTCTGCATAGACGGGAATGATCGGCAGGTACAGTTCCTTTGATTTATCAAGCTCGGATTTAAGTGCCTCGGAGCTTATGTTATCCTTTGATATGACCGCAAGCATACACAGCGATTCCTCGGCTGCGGAGATATCGCTTGTATTTCGGCAGTCTCTGCCCTTGACGTGATAACCGCGTTTTTTCAGCTCGGATATCAGTTCTCCTACAAAGTCCGAATATTTTGAAGTGTACACAACGTATACGTATTTTTTATTCTCAGCGTCTGTCATAAAATAACCTCCGTTTTGTTAATGATAGCATATCGAATCAAAAAGTGCAATTAAAAAGAAAAATTATAGAAAATGCAGACGCGGACAAAGCGTACAGGATGATTGAGAGCATTTCCGGCACAATTTCATATAAAAGAATACAAACCGCAGGTAAGAAAGAATAGTAGATTTTATGTCAGTGCAGCTCTCGGTGAATAGAATTGGAATTATGCGAACGGGGAATTATTTTTTTATACGTAAATTATACATAAAAATATAAAAATCGGTTGCATTAATAAATGTTTCTGTTATAATGTAATCGACCGAGATTTTCGGCGTAAAACAAAAAATCAGGGAGGATTTCGGATTATATTTCCGAAATACAGAAAAATGAGTAAACTTGAAGAAAATTATACCGGCATTTATTCTTTGATGCTGACTCCGTATAAGGAGGATTTAAGCGTAGATTACGACGCGTACGAGGAGTACGCCGACTGGCAGGTTTCGCAGGGGGTAGGTCATCTTTTTGCAGTTTGCGGAAGCTCTGAAATGGCTGCGCTCACTCTCGACGAGAGAGTTAAGCTTGCCTCTCTTACCGTAAAGCATAAGGGCGATACGACCGTTGTGGCTACAGCTAATATGGAGCCTTCGTGGTTTGCACAGGTTGAAGAGGTCAAGAGAATGGAGCAGACCGGTGTTGACGGAATAGTATTTACTACGAAGGGTTACGGTAACGACGAGGACAGACTTGTTTCTTATATAGGCGAGCTTAAACAGAATACTTCACTGCCTGTATTTATGTATGAATTCCCCGGATTCCCGAACTGCCATATAAGCGGAGAGTGCTACGGCAGACTAGTTAAGGAGTGCGGTATTTACGGTATTAAGGATACTACCTGCACCGTAGACGGTATTAAATCCAAGATAGACAATAAGGGCGATTCCTGCGTTATTCAGGCTAATATGCCTTATCTTTTTGAGGCGTTCAAAATGGGCGCGAGAGGCGTTATGGCGACCCCGACTTCGTGCGCAGGCGCATTCTTCCAAAGATTTTACAACGCTTTCGTCAGCGGTGATATTGCTCTTGCCGAGAAGCGTTACAATGAAATTATTCTTCTTGACTGCGCTATCGACAGCGGATTCAACTGCTCGGCAAAATATCTTGTTCAGCTTCAGGGCATTGAGAGTATGAAGCCGAGAAACAGAGGCGGGCAGAAGCTCTCCGGCGCGAGAACGGAAAGTCTTAAATCGTTCCATAACTGGTGCGTTGCCGAAGGACTTATGAAGTAAAAAGTCAAGAGCGATTGACAATTATTTTATTCTATGATATAATTTAATAAACATATACGAACGGGGAGGGTAACGTTAGATGAAGCATATTAATACTATCGAGACTCGCAATCTTTGCGACAGCGCAAAGAACGGCGGCTGCGGTGAGTGTCAGACTTCCTGCCAGTCGGCATGCAAGACAAGCTGCGGTATCGCTAACCAGGCTTGCGAGAATAAGGAAAGCAAATAAAAATTTGAGGCTGTCACATGATGCGACAGCCCATTTTTTTGAGAGGATCAATACTTTATGATACATCAATATAAATTCGGCGGTTACAATATAGTTCTCGATATCTGTTCGGGAAGCGTACACGCCGTTGACGATATAGCTTACGATATTATAGCTGATTATCAAAGTACGGACAGACAGACTCTTATTGAGAAAACCGCTTCGAAATACCCGGCTGAACCGTTATCCGATATAGAGGAATGTTACGATCAGATAACCGAACTCAAAAACGCGGGCAAGCTTTTTTGCGAGGATACGTTCAAGCCCATGGCGGGCGCGCTGAAAGCGAAAACTTCGGGAGTTATCAAAGCTTTATGTCTGCATATCGCGCATACGTGCAACCTAAACTGCTCGTACTGTTTTGCAAGTCAGGGCAAGTATCACGGCGAGAGAGCGTTGATGAGTTATGAGGTCGGAAAACGCGCGCTCGATTTCCTTGTAGAAAATTCGGGTTCGAGACGCAATCTTGAGGTCGATTTTTTCGGCGGGGAGCCTTTGATGAATTTTGACGTCGTTAAAAAGCTCGTAGAGTATGCAAGAAGCATTGAAGAGGAAAAGAATAAACATTTCCGTTTCACTCTTACCACTAACGGCGTTCTTGTTGACGACGATGTTATTGAATTTGCAAATAAAGAGATGAGCAATGTCGTTTTAAGCCTCGACGGCAGAAAAGAAGTTCACGACCGTTACCGCGTCGATTATGCGGGAAACGGAAGCTGGGAGAAAATTGTTCCGAAGTTTCAAAAATTCGTAAAGGAACGCGGGGATAAGGATTATTATATGCGCGGTACGTTTACGCACGCCAACCCCGATTTCCTTGAGGACATAAAGACGATGCTTGATTTGGGCTTTACACAGCTCAGTATGGAACCTGTCGTCGCAGCAGCGGATGATCCCTCCGCGCTTACCGAGGACGATAAACCCATTGTCGAAAGGCAGTATGAGGAGCTTGCAAAGCTTATGCTTAAACGCGATAAAGAGGGCAGACCGTTTACGTTCTATCACTATATGATAGATTTAAAGGGCGGTCCGTGTATCTATAAAAGAATATCCGGCTGTGGTTCGGGTACGGAATACATGGCTGTTACTCCGTGGGGTGATTTATACCCGTGCCACCAGTTTGTAGGCGACGAAAAATTTAAACTCGGTGATATTTATAACGGAGTTGCGAATAAATCGATACAAAACGTGTTTGCCTCCTGCAACGTTTACGCGCGTCCGGACTGCGCGGACTGCTGGGCTAAGCTTTACTGTTCGGGCGGATGCGCCGCAAACGCATACCACGCGACGGGAAGCGTTACGGGCGTATATAAATACGGATGCGACTTGTTCAGAAAGCGTATGGAATGTGCGATTGCCGTTGCTGTCGCAAGAGAAACAGGGGAGTAAAATGAACGCTCCGATCGTTGAATTTGTAAAACGTTACTGTGAAGATAATAATGTAAGATTTCACATGCCGGGACATAAGGGAGTATCCGTTCTCGGTTTTGAAAAATACGATATCACGGAGATTGACGGCGCGGACGAGCTTTTTGCTCCCGACGGAATAATAGCGGAAAGTCAAAAGAACGCGTCCGAAGTTTTCGGATGTCCGACGTTTTACTCCGCCGGAGGTTCGACGCTGTGCATACAGGCGATGGTTTATCTTATCGCACTGTATGCGCGCTCAAATTCCCGACAGCCGTTGATTTTTGCGGCGAGAAACGCTCACCGCTCGTTTGTGAACGCCGCCGCTCTTACGTCGACGGATGTTAAGTGGCTTTATCCGAGAAATAAATCGTCATATTATTCATGTGTGCTGACGGCTTCCGAAATAGAAAACGCGATAATCGAAAGCGAAAAAAAGCCCGACGCGGTATATATTACGAGTCCCGATTACCTCGGAAATATTGCCGATATACGTTCGATATCCGCTGTTTGCAGAAAGCACGGCGTGCTTTTGCTCGTAGATAACGCTCACGGTGCGTATCTTAAATTTTTGCCGGAAAGTCTGCTGCCGACCGATCTCGGAGCGGATATGTGCTGTGACTCCGCCCATAAAACTCTGCCGGTTATCACGGGAGGGGCGTATCTTCATTTCTCAAAAAAAGCGTCGCCGTTTTTTCTTGAAAATGCCGTAAAGGCTCTTTCACTTTTTGCTTCGAGCAGTCCGTCTTATCTTATACTTCAATCGCTTGATATGTTCAACACTGTCGCTTCGTTTTTTGAAAATGAAGTCGGGACGTTTATTCCTGCGGTTTATAAATTAAAAAAAGAGTGCGTTGCTTACGGATATTGCGTCATATCGTCGGAGCCGTTAAAGCTTACGTTACAGCCGGGTTCGATAGGCTATGACGGCATTGAATTTGCACGTCTTGCTTATGAAGAGGGTATTGTTCCCGAATTTTATGACAGGGACAACGTTGTGTTTATGCTGTCGCCTTACAACGGCGTAAATTCCGTTTTAAAAGCCGAGCGGTTCTTTTTGTCGGTCGAAAAAAAAGAAAGTGCATTTTCAAATCCTCCCGAAACTCCGCACCCGACTGTTAAGATGAAGCCGTGCGAAGTCATTTACTCCGACTGCGAAACTCTGCCCGTCGACGAATGTATCGGGCGTGTATGCGCTTATTCCGTTATAAGCTGTCCGCCTGCCGTTCCGATAGTCGTGTGCGGTGAAAAAATAGGACATAAAACAGCCGACTGTCTTAAATATTACGGAATAAAAGAATGCTGCGTCGTAAAAGAGAAAAAATAAACATAAAGCTGTCAAAAGCCGTCCGGAGCTTGATCTCCGAACGGCTTTTATAAATTTTTTGTTTGTGTTAAGCGCCGTATGCGCTGATTTCGGAGAGTACGGGATTGCTTCTTGACTGACGGAATACAATAACAAGCTCGTCTGTTTTTACGGGAACGTTAAATCTGACGATTTTCTGCGAACCGATAACCGTGCAGTCTGCAACTCTCTTATATCCGTTTCCGAATTTTGTGTAAACATCAAAATCTTCAACGCGCTGACTGAAGGATATGTTTTCTTTGAGTACAAGTGAGGATACTTTTGTTTTTGAACCGAAATTAAGCTTTAACGCATATTCATCGTCGGCAAGCTTCATTGTGTCGGATAACTGGGTATCTCTGTATTCTCCGGAGGTTGAAAGAGCTGAGACGGTAAAGTCAAGCTTGTTTTCAAATTCCTTTGTAACGAATTTTGTAAATAATTCGAGTGTTTTTACTTCATTGTCGGGTATGCGTCCCGTAGTGTCGGGAGCCGCGTTGAGAAGAAGTGAAGCATTGCCTCCGACCGTATTGAAATATATATTTGCAAGCTCTTTAGCTCTGATTAAGGGGGAGAAGGGCTTGTTGGGGTAGAACCAGCCCCCGCCTATAGAAACATCGGCTTCTGCGGGACTCCACTTGAGATCGCGGTATTTTGATACGACCTCACGGCTTCCCATATCCTTGGTGTACTCAGTGACGTTGGGAAGCTTACCCTCTCTCTGTTGTGAGCCGTCGATAACAGTGTCAACGCTGACATTGCTTGCGGGAATTACGCTCCACTCGCTCTCTCTGACTTCACCGCCCTCGTTGCCTATCCATCGAACATCGGGTCCGCAGTTCGAAATTACCGCACCGGGCTGGAGCTCGTGTATTACGTCGTAGTATCTCTGCCAGTCGTATTCCTGTTTTTTACCGTTGGGTCCCTCTCCGCACGCTCCGTCGAACCAGAAACAGAATATGTCTCCGTAGTTTGTGCAGAGATCCTTAAGCTGTTCGACATAAAAATCATTATATGCGTCGGAGCCGTATGTCGCCTCATGTCTGTCCCAGGGAGAAAGATAAATGCCCAGGAGAAGTCCGTATTTTTTACAGCTTTCTGAAAGCTCGGCTACGATATCCTTGCCGTACGGGCTGTTCATAACGTTATAATCCGTTGTTTTTGTGTCCCAAAGACAGAATCCGCAGTGGTGCTTTGCCGTAATAATAACGCCTTTTGAACCGGTTTTGCTTAAAACCTCGCACCACTGATCGGTGTCAAGGTTCGTCGGGTTGAATACCGAAACATCCTCGGTTCCGTTGCCCCATTCGTCACCGGTAAATGTATTAGTGCTGAAATGAATGAAATTATAATAACCGAGTTCGTTGAATTTCAGCTGGTTTTCGTTCGGTACGACGGATATAAGTCTTTCGACTTCTTCACCGCTGTTTGCATAGCCGTTATTGTCTATGCACCATCCTTTTTTGAAATCCTTTACATAGACATTACCGAGTGACGGAAAAATGTTTGTCAGTAAAAGCATTATCGACAGTATAAAACTCAATAAATTCTGCATATTATTCTCCTTTGATTTAAATTTCTTTTTTATTATACAATATACTTATATGAAAGTGCAATACAAAAAAAAGAAATATCACAAATGTCTTGAAATAAGCTGCGTCATAATGTAGAATGTATTTTAACAAAAACTCGGAGGGTTTATATATGAAAAAGATAGGCGTTGCCGTAGTCGGTTACGGCGGTATGGGCGGTTATCATGCCGATAAGATAAGCAAAATGGAGAAGTTCGAGCTTCTCGGGGTTTATGATATAAATGACGCAAGACGCAAGGTCGCCGACGAAAAGGGATTTTATTTCTATAATTCGTTCGAGGATGTTCTTAACGACGAACGAGTTGAACTGATTGTCTGCGCGGCGTTTAACGACTGTCATAAGGATATTGCAATTAAAGCCATGCGAGCGGGAAAGAACGTTATTTCCGAAAAGCCCGTAACTCTTTGCAGTGACGATCTCGAGGAAATGATCGCGGTATCAAACGAGACAGGCATGCTTTTCACCGTTCATCAGAACAGACGCTGGGACAACGATTACAGAACGATAAAAAATATTTATGATAAAGGCGAATTGGGCAAGGTTCACGCGATTGATTCCAAGGTTTACGGTTCGCGCGGTATTCCCGGAGACTGGCGCAGAGAGAAACAGCACGGCGGCGGAATGGTTCTCGACTGGGGTGTTCATCTGCTCGATCAGATTCTCATGCTCAATGAGAATAAAAAAATGATAAGCGTGTACGCGACTGTAACGAACGTTACGAACGACGAGGTTGACGACGGATTCAGAGCCGTTATTAAATTCGAGGACGGTCCCGAGTGTCTTGTCGAGGTGTTTACGAATAATTTTATCGAGGCTCCGAGATGGTATATGGCGGGCGAGAACGGCACCGCGATTATCGAGGACTGGGATCTCAACGGCAAGATTGTTATGATTAAAGACTGGGATAAGATAGACGCAGTTCCCGTTCAGGCGGGAGCGGGTATTACAAAAACCATGGCTCCGAGAACGGACGAGACAATTAAGGAATTCCCGCTTGAAAAGATTTACGTTGACTGGACGGATTATTATACGAATATTTACGACGTAATAAGAAACGGTGCAAAGCCTTTAATTACGCACGACCAGCAGCGCAGACTTATGAAATTAATGGAAGCCATATTTGAGTCGGCTGAAAAGAACGAAGTTATTTACTTCTAAAATTTGAATATAAAAAAGGCGGTTACCGATTTTTTACGGAAACCGCTGTTTTTTTGTTGTTTGATTTGTTATTTGATTCTTGATTCTGCCGAGGTAAGCGTGTTTTTAAGAAGCATCGTTATTGTCATGGGACCGACTCCTCCGGGGACGGGCGTTATCCATGAAGCTTTTTTCGATACGTTTTCGAAATCAACGTCTCCGCACAGCCTGCCCTGTGCGTTTCTGTTCATTCCAACGTCAATAATAACCGCTCCGTCGGAGACCATATCTTCGGTTAAGAAATTTTCTTTTCCGACTGCTGCGACGATTATGTCGGCTTTTTTTGTAATGTCCGCAATATTTCTTGTTTTTGAATGGCATATTGTAACGGTTGCGTTGCTTTGAAGCAGGAGCATAGCCATGGGTTTGCCGACAATATTGCTTCTTCCGATTACAACGCAGTTTTTGCCGGAAACGTCGATGTCGCAGTATTTGAGCATCTCCATTATTCCCGCGGGGGTGCAGGGGAGAAACTTCTGATTGCCGATAAACAGACGTCCGCAGTTTACGGGGTGAAACGCGTCTACGTCCTTGTCGGGAGAAATTGCGTTAAGTACAGCATTTTCGTCAATCGAGCCGGGTAGGGGGAGCTGACAGAGTATGCCGTCGACGTTGTTATCATTATTGAGTTTATCAATAAGTTCGAGCAGTTCTTTTGTCGTTGTCTCTTCTTTTAACGCATACTCGTATGAGTTGAAACCGACCTGTTCGCACGCCTTTTTCTTATTGTTAACATAGACTCTTGAAGCCGGATTGTTTCCTACAATTATAACCGCAAGTCCGGGGGTTACACCCTTTTTCTTTAATTCGTCCGTTTCATTTTTGATTTTTTCACGAACGCTTGAAGCGATTTCTTTTCCGTCAATCAGTCTGTACATTGCCGTCATCTCCTTTGCTTTCTGTGTTTGTGGATTCTTCTTTGCTTTCGGAGCCCGAACCGCCTTTGCCGAACGGAACTGCCGTGATAATTCCGTCTCCCATGTCGCCTAATTCGATAGGCTGCGGATTCTTTGTATACTTTACGAGTTTTACAATGAGCAGAACGGAGCATACCGCAACGAGAATCAGAGACAACAGCTGTGAGGCTCTGAGATTTTCGACAATATAAAGACTGTCGGTACGCAGACCTTCAATAATCGTTCTGCCTATGCCGTACCAGATTCCGTAGCATAAAAACAGCTGACCCGAGAATTTACGCGCTTTTTTGAGGATTATGTAAAGAATTATAAATCCGACGATACACCATATCGATTCGTATAAAAATGTCGGATGTACGGGCTTGTACGGGTCGACTCCGGGGAGAGAGCTTTGATTTCTTATAATATACGAGCAGATTTTTTCGCTGTACATTCCCCACGGCAGGTCGGTATTCGTACCGAAAGCCTCTTGGTTTGCGAAGTTGCCCCATCTGCCGATTGTCTGCCCGAGCATCACCGCGGGGGCAAGCGCATCCAGCATGGAAAGCGTGCCGACCTTTTTCACCCGGTTGTAAACGATAACGGTGAGCAGCCCGAAGATTATCGCGCCGTATATCGCGATACCGCCGCCGCGTATGTTTATCATGTTCAGGAAGCCCTTGTCCTTGTAGGAATCCCAGTTCGTGATAACATAAACAAGCCTCGCGCCGATGATTGCGACGGGAACGGTGAACAGAGTGACATTGTAAATATCATCCGCCTTTATGTGCTCCCGCTTTGTTCCGAGCCGGTAAAACAGCAGGAACGCAAGCACGATCCCTGTCGAAAGAAGTATGCCGTACCACTGGATATCCACCCCGAAAACGGTGAAGGCGGTGCGGTTCATTTCGAACATTTCGATACCGAGCCCGGGAAATCCGATCCTTGTTGTCATAAGCTTTTATCCTTTCCTTTTGCATTTTCCGCAATGCAGATCGCGGAATTATTTATATCGATCGCGCACAGCGCGCGGAAGACATCCTCCTCCGTGAGCGAGCGCAGGATCTCTATGCAGTCGTATTCGTCATAACCGCGGCGTGCATCGGATGCGAAAACCGAGGCGATATCCTCGCCGCTGTCGAAAACCGAAAGACAGTCGGCATAAGCGGCACGCTTCTCGCGCAGGAATTCACCGTGGGTGAAAAAGCTCTTTTTGCGTTCTTCCAGCTCGCGCAGGGCAAGCTCCATGACCCGTTCCGGCTCTTTTCCGCTGCCGCTGACAGTGATATGCGCCATGCCGCGCATACGGGAATATCCCGCCCAGAAGCGTTCGCCCAGCAGCCCTTCGGAATAATATCTGCAATAGAATTCGCTTGCTCTGCCGAAGGCGAGCGAAACGGCGGTGCGTATCGCCGCGGCGCGCTTTTCGGCGGCAATATCGTCCGCTTTGTCCGGCGGGAGCTTTATACCGAAGGCGTAAAGCGGTGTAGCCACCGGCAGGTGAAGCATCCGGCGTTCTTCCTTCACGTGCGCACCTTCCGGCTTTATCACCGTTTCGGGGCGGCTGCCCGCGGAGGGCGTGAAATACTTCCCGACAAGCTCGTATACCCTTTGCGCATCCGCTTCGCCGCAGACACACAGCGAAAGGTTCTGCGGGAGATAGAAATCCTTGTAAACCCTGCCCAAAAGCTCCGGCGTGATAAGCGAAATGCTTTCCTCCGTGCCGGAAATGGGCATCACCGTCGGATGTTCAAAGTACATCGCCGACGTCAGCCCGCGGCTGACAGCCGTTTCGGGGCGATCGTCATACATTTTTATCTCGCTGCCGATTATCGCGCGTTCCTTTTCGACAGAGGCAGCGCTTACATGAAACGAGCCGACAGAGCGCAGCAGCACTTCAAGATTTTCGTAAAAATTATCCGTCGCGCCGAAGTAAAAGCAGGTGTTTTCATATGATGTATAGGCATTTGCGTTGCCGCCGAGCGTGTCGAATTCGGCAAAGGAATCGCTTCCGTCCGCCTGTTCGAACATTTTGTGTTCCAGAAAATGCGCGGTTCCGGCAGGCAGGGTGAATAATTCGCCGTTTTCGAAAAAAACCGTGTCCGCCGCGCCGAAATCGCAGGAAAGGAAGGCTTCCTGCGTGGGGAAGCTCTTCGGGACAAGGATTATCTTCATCCCGCTTTCGTGCGTGGTATAAAGGTATTTTTCTTTTATCAGGCGGTTTTCGCTCGTATAAAAGCAGTTCATTTTTCGCTTGCTCCGAGAATAAATTCGGTGTCCGGAAACACGGTGCGTGCATATGCTGCGATTTCCCCGCGAGTGACGGAGCGTACGTTGTCCTTCAGCTCCTGCGCGGTCACCGCGCCGCAGGGAGAAAGGAACTGCCCCTGCAAAAACGAGGATGCGCCCCCCAGACTGCCCCCGATGCCGTCCACCGAGCGTACAAGCGAAAGCTTTGCGTTTTCCAGCTCCGAACCGGTAAAATCGCCTCTGCCGATGGCCGCAAGCTCGGCATATATTGCCGTGCGCGCTTTTTCCGTGCATCCGGCATCGACCCCCGCGGTGACAAATATTACGTTCTTCCCGGCATAGGGGTAGCTGTTGCAGTAATAGCAAAGCCCGTCGCGCTCGCGCACGTTGCGGAAAAGACGGCTCGATGTCCCGCCGCCGAGCATTTCATCGAAAACCGAAAGCACGGCACGTTCCCGCGCGGTTTTTGCCGGCGCGGCGGAAAGCCCGAGCACCAGCACGGTTTGTTCGGTTTCCGCCTTTTCGAACACCGTTTTTAGGTTTTCGGCGCGGGGGTGCAGCGTTACCGGCGGCAGCTCCCCTGCGCGCGGCGCAAACGGAAGGTGCGCAAGAAGGCATTTTTCGGCTGTTGCCGTGTCGGCATCGCCGGCATAGGTAATGATCACGGGCGCTTCGGCAAGCATATTGCGGTAGAGAACCGCAAGCTCCTGCGCAGTGAGCGCGGCGACACGTTCCCTTTCGCCGCCGACAGCGGCGGCAAACGGTTCGCCCGCACACATTATTTCCCGCGCGCGCTTTGCGGCGTAGCCGGGTTTGTTTTCGATCACCGAATCGAGCTCCTCGATCAGGGTGCGTTTTTCGGTTTCGATGCTTTCTGGCGGGAAAAGACCCTCCTCCGTCAGCAGCGGGCGGAAAAGCATTTCGCCCAGAAGCTCGGCGGCGGGTTCGAGTATTTTGTCGCCCTCGAGTGCGTAGCTGTCCGAAAGCAGGTTCATTTCGGCGGTAAAAAGCAGCATTTCGCCCGCGCGGCGCTGAACATATGCATCCAGTGAGAGGGCGTAAATTTCGTCCTTGCGGATGCAGAAATCGCGCATTGTGGGGTGCTTTGCCGTCGAAAGCGATATCAGATTGGAAAGAAGCGAATAGCCGGATGCCGTTTCGGCGCTCAGCGGCAGCACAAACGAAACGGTAACTGCGGCATTCTTGAAGCTTTCGGTGTGCGCGGCGGCAAAATGCACGCCGCGCACCGGTTCACTGCGGTAAAAATCCAATTTTTCTCCTTAAATAAGCGAGGCGCTGTCCGCATCGAGGTAAAGCTTTGCGTTTTTGTGGCTGCGCAGCGCCGTGGCGGGGCAATCGGTGCCGCAAACGCCGGTGAGCGTGCGTTTTACCGCCTCTGCCTTTGTGGCGGCGGGAACTATGCAGAACGCCGCATCCGGAGCGACAAGCGTGGGAATAGTGAGCGTTATCGCAAAGCGGGGGACGGATTCGATCTTGTCGAAGCAGCCGTCGTGCACCTGCTGCATACGGCATTTGTCATCCAGCATAACGACCTTGACCGCCTTGTGATCGTTGAAATCCGCAACGTGCGGGTCGTTGAAGGCGATATGCCCGTTTTCGCCGATGCCCATAACGATGATATCGCACTTGTTCTGCGCAAGCACCGCTGCATAGCGCTCCGCTTCGATATTAGGGTTCATCGCCGTGCTGTTGATATATTCCACGGAGGCAAAGGGAACGCGCCCGAAGATAGCTTCTTTCAGAAAATTGCCGAAGCTCTGCTTTGCGCCGGCGGGCAGCCCGATATATTCATCCATGTGGAAGCCGTGGATCTTTGTCCAATCTATGCTTTTATCGGCGACAAGCGCTGCAAGCACGTCGTTCTGGCTGGGTGCCGCAGCGAATATCATGTTGATCTCGCCCTTTTCGGCGATCTGCTTTTTTATCTCCGCGGCAATATCCCTTGCGGCGGCGGCGCCCATTTCCGCCCTGTCGGAAAAGGCTTCGTAGGTGAGGTTATCCTTTTTTCCCTGCTTGATAATAGACATTATGTTTTACTCCTGTCTGTGGTTATTTTTTATAAACGGTTTTGCCGCCGCTTACCGTTTCGCACACGGAAACACCTTCCGTGAACACGGTAAAATCGGCATCGCAGCCGGGCGCGATAACGCCCTTGTGCTTCATTCCGGCAATGCGTGCCGGGGTTTCGGACATCATTTTAACGGCATCCGTGAGCTCCGCCCCGGCGGCGACCGCCG
>OIYO01000357.1_pt1 | contig 40279 bp, 38 predicted proteins | sample 1588191 | NCBI WGS metagenome assembly OIYO01 (sample SAMN03283275) | human gut metagenome | biome: human-associated habitat; material: feces | host: Homo sapiens | place: Peru | collected 2012 | reverse complement strand
CGGCATATCGCATATGCGCCCGTGTTTTACGTATTTTTAACTCTATCCGATGTACGCCTGAAGCCATACAAAGAATATTATAAACGGCAGGATATACTTTACATATATCCTAAGGCATTTCGGAAAACTCATTCCCTTTTCACCCGTGTTGACCTCATTGATAAAGTTGCTCCAGCCCCAGCCGTGCTTGTTATAGGTACAAAACAGTACATAGAACAGCGCGCCGAGCGGCAAAATATTATTGCTTATCAAAAAGTCCTCAATGTCCATTATCGACTTGCCTGCAACCGAAATTCCCGACCATACGCTATTTCCGAGAATTGCCGGAAGAACAAGCACAAGCATCATAACAACATTTATTGCCGCAATCTCACGGCGGCCGAGCTTGGTAAGTTCAAGCCAGAACGACATAATGTTCTCGAATACAGCGATTACCGTTGAAAAAGCGGCGAATATCATAAACAAAAAGAATAATGTTCCGATAACTCTTCCGCCCGGCATCGCGTTAAAAATACTCGAAAGCGTGGTGAACAAAAAGCTTGCGCCGACCGAACCTGCGTCCGCGGTAACGCCGTTGTTATAGGTAAAGCAGGCCGGGAATATTATAAGACCCGACATAATCGCAACCGCGGTATCGAGTGAAACGATGGTGATTGATTCGCTCAACAGCTTTCTGTCTTTGTCGATATAGCTTCCGAATATTGCGATAGAACCCATTCCGACCGATAATGTAAAGAATGCCTGTCCCATTGCCGAGGTCAAAACTGTCCACAAACCCGCACTTTCAAGTCTGTCGAGCGACGGAACGAGATAAAACTCCAATCCCTCTTTTGCGTTCGACAGCGTAAACGCGTATATAACCAAGCCAATCATAAGCGCAAAAAGCGCAATCATCATAACTTTTGTTATCTTTTCAACACCCTTTTGCAGACCCATCGAGCATATGCCAAAGCATATCAGGATTACCGCAAAGGTCGCTATAATATTCAGCGGTGTATTTGTTACCGTGCTGCCGAAAAGCTCGCCGAGGGCGGCGCTCTCGGATATGCTCAATATCGACCCGTCAAGATATTTAAAGAAATAGATAATCATCCAACCCGATATTACCGTATAAAACATCATAAGCAGATAGTTTCCGCCTATACCGAGATACTTCATCCAATGCCATTTCTGACCCGGCTTTTCGAGAACTTCAAACGATGACGCAATGCTGCGCTGTGACGCACGTCCGACCGCAAGCTCTGCCGTCATTGCCGGGATTCCCAAAAGTATCAAAAAGCCGATGTACATAAGTACAAATATCGCTCCTCCGTATGCGCCGGTCGTGATTGGAAAACGGTATACGTTACCCAGTCCTATGGCACACCCTGCCGAGATTAATATAAATCCCAGCCTTGATCCGAATTTTTCTCTGTTCAATTTATTTTCCTCCTGATTTTCAAATAACTTCTTTTGTATTTACCCCGAAAATTTCTTTTTCGTATATCTTACCAATTTCTGAATTTAATTCCGCGCGTTTCAAAAATCCTCCTTTCCCCTGCAAGTTTAATTTTATTTCCGTACTTGTTATTTTATACATTAAATCGATTTTTTACTTAACCCAAAAGGCAAATACCGTTCTGTTCCGTCTGATTTTTCCGTTCCGATATATATAATTCGCATTACGGATATACATTAATCGACATATTAAAATTTTATAGGGTAATATTATATAAATAATATCACTTTTTTTCAAAAAAGTAAAGCTATTCGATAAAATTTTTTCTTAATTCTTTATATTTGTTGACAAGCTTTTTTTGTTGTGCTATTATAATAGCCGTCAAGGATGATACGGTCCTTTATATTTTAGAAAGAAAGTTAGCTCTAACTAACAATTTTTATTCTTTATTTTAAGATATACGGATGGGTATAGAGGTATATGCATCGCGGATCGTACTTTAAAAATATATACCTAAAAACAGGAGGATTTATTTATGAAAGACTTTGAACAATGGCATGGCTTTAAGGGTTCTAAGTGGCGTGATGACATAAACACCCGTGACTTTATCCTTAATAACTATACCCCTTATGACGGAGACGAATCATTTTTAGAGGGTCCGACGGACGCCACAAACAAGCTTTGGGGCAAGCTGCAAGAGCTTCAGAAAGAGGAACGCGCCAAAGGCGGCGTTTTGGATATGGATACACACGTTGTAACCGGACTTACCGCACACAAACCCGGTTATATCGATGAAGATATGAAAGACCTTGAACAAATCGTAGGTCTTCAGACAGACAAGCCGCTCAAACGTGCATTTATGCCTTTCGGCGGTATCAAAATGGCTGAGGAAGCGTGCAGCACTTACGGCTATGAGCCGGATCCCGAGCTGCATAAGATATTTACTCAATATCATAAGACGCATAACCAGGGCGTATTTGATGTTTACACCCCGGAAATGCGTAAGCTGCGTAAGAACAAGATTGTAACGGGTCTTCCCGATACATACGGCAGAGGTCGTATCGTCGGCGATTACCGCCGTGTTGCTCTTTACGGAATAGACCGCCTTATCGAGGCGAAAGAAGCGGATTTTGCAAACATCGACAGCGAATCGATGTTCGAGGATGAAATCCGCCTGCGCGAGGAAGTAAAAGACCAGATTAAAGCGCTGAACGGTATGAAAGCAATGGCTGAATCCTACGGCTTTGATATTTCACAGCCGGCGAAGAACGCAAAAGAAGCTTGTCAGTGGCTCTATTTCGGCTATCTTGCCGCAATAAAGACACAAAACGGTGCGGCAATGAGCGTCGGCAGAGTTTCGACCTTCCTCGATATTTACATTCAGCGTGATATTGACAACGGCGTTCTGACCGAAAAAGAAGCGCAAGAGCTTATCGACCACATGGTTATGAAGTTCCGTATGGTTAAGTTCGCTCGTATACCGTCATACAATGAGTTGTTCTCGGGCGACCCCGTATGGGCAACATTGAATGTCGGCGGTAAGGGCGTTGACGGAAGGTCAATGGTTACAAAGAACGACTTCCGTTTCTTGCACACTCTCGAAAATATGGGTCCGTCACCCGAGCCGAACCTCACGGTTTTGTATTCGTCAAAGCTGCCCGAGGCATTCAAGCGTTACGCTGCGGCAATCTCTGTCCGCACAAGCTCGATTCAGTACGAGAACGATGATGTAATGCGCGAAGTATGGGGCGATGACTATGCTATATGCTGCTGTGTATCGGCAACCCAGACAGGTAAGGAAATGCAGTTCTTCGGTGCAAGAGCCAACCTGGCTAAGTGCTTGCTCTATGCTCTCAACGGCGGCGTTGACGCAAAGACAAAGGTTCAGGTAGGACCTCAGTATCCGAAAGTTACATCGGAATACCTCGATTATGATGAAGTCGTGGAAAAATATGATAAGATGATGGAATGGCTTGCAAGAGTTTATGTAAAGACCTTGAACGTTATCCACTATATGCATGATAAGTATTATTATGAAGCAGCCGAAATGGCATTGATTGACACAGATGTACGCCGTACATTTGCAACAGGTATAGCAGGATTTTCACACGTTGTCGATTCTCTTTCCGCAATCAAGTATGCAAAAGTTAAGGCTATCCGCGATGAGGACGGCATAATTCAGAGTTTTGAAACAACGGGTGACTTTCCGAGATACGGCAACGATGACGACCGCGCGGATGAAATCGCCGTTAAGCTGCTTAAAACATTTATGGGCAAGGTTAAAAAGTGCCACACATACAGAAATTCCGAACCGACAACATCTATCCTGACGATTACGTCAAACGTTGTATACGGTAAGGCAACAGCATCTCTGCCCGACGGCAGAAAAGCCGGCGAACCGCTTTCACCGGGTGCAAACCCCTCGTACGGAGCAGAAAAGAACGGCTTGCTTGCATCACTTAACTCTGTTGCAAAGCTTCCGTATGAGTATGCTTTGGACGGTATTTCGAATACCCAGACAATCAACCCCGATGCTCTCGGTCACGAAGAGGGCGAACAGGTAACAAACCTTGTCAACGTTTTGAACGGTTACTTTGACCAGGGTGCACACCACCTCAACGTAAACGTATTCGGAAAAGAAAAGCTCATCGATGCAATGGAACACCCCGAAAAGGAAGAGTATGCAAACTTTACCATTCGTGTATCGGGTTATGCAGTTAAATTCATCGACCTTACTCGCGAACAACAGCTCGATGTTATTTCAAGAACCTGTCACACATCACTGTAATCGCAAATAATATAACTTAAAAAAGCAAGAAATCCCCCGTCTTTTCAGGCGGCGGATTTCGCTTGTTTTCGGCGGTACAAAAATGCCGAAACGTTAAATAATCGGGGGTATTAACCCCGTTATCAAACAAAATAAAACTGAAACGGGAGGAATCGTCTATGAGCGATAACGCCACAATCAGTAATATATCCCCCGAAACTTTCGGTCATATACATTCAACCGAAAGTTTCGGAGCAGCAGACGGCCCGGGCGTTAGATTTATAGTCTTCGTCCGGGGTTGTCATATGCGATGTGCGTATTGTCACAACCCCGACACATGGGAAATCGGCGGCGGCGAAGAAATTACGGCAAGCTCTTTGATTAAAAAGGCGCTCAGATACAAAAGTTATTGGGGTGCCGAGGGCGGAATCACGGTCAGCGGCGGCGAACCGCTTTTACAGATTGAGTTTGTAACGGCTCTGTTTAAGCTTGCAAAAGGAAACGGAATCCACACAACGCTCGATACCGCGGGGAATCCATTCACGCGTGAAGAACCGTTTTTCGGGAAATTCAATGAGCTTATGAAATACACCGATTTGGTTATGCTCGATATAAAAGAAATTAATCCGCAAAGGCACAAAGAGCTGACGGGATTCGACAATTCAAACATTCTCGATATGGCAAGATACCTGTCTGACATACAAAAGCCAATGTGGATAAGACACGTTCTTGTTCCCGAAACAACCGATTTTGACGAAGATTTGGACAAGCTCGGCGCATTTATAAAGACGCTATCCAACGTTGAACGCACCGAAATATTACCTTATCATACACTCGGACGTTTTAAATGGGACGAACTCGGGATAAAATACCGTCTTGACGGAATTTCACCACCGACAAAAGAACGTATAGAAAACGCAAAACATCGGCTTGGGATTATTGACTGAAATTAAACTATGTGAATACAAAACGGGCTTAGGCAACATAAAATTTGCCTAAGCCTTTTATTTTATCTCGTATGCTCGATTATAAAATCAGTTATCGGTACGGAATCGTTTAAGAGTCCGTGGGGGTGATGTCCCTGATATATTCTCGGGATAACTTTTAACAAATCATTTGCATTTGCGTTCTCATACGCGTCCTTTAAAATCTTTCCGTTTTCCTCATAAATTACCGTGTTGTCCTCTGTGCCATAAAGCATAATTATCGGTATTTTATGCTCAATTACGGTATCAATCGCGTTCATCGGATGATTTTTAAAATCTAATAACTTTGCTCTCGTTATCTCGGGATATGCCTTGATAAACTCATCCTTCCATATATACTCACAATCCGCATTCCCGAGTTTACCGGGAAAGCTCAAAAAATTCAACACGGGTGCGTCCAAAAACATACACACAATATCATCAGGATATGCCGCGGCAAAATTCATCGCGTGTGCACCGCCACAGCTCATACCCACCGGCACACATTTTGGCTTTAACCCGTACTCACGGCTTATGTATTCAACAAAACGATGCTTTGCGTCACAATCATCCGGCGGTGCAAAACGGCTCGTATTTTCGAGATAAGCCGCGTGAAAGCCGAGATTTAAAAGTGCAATTTCCGTCTCGGGAAAAGCGCCCCAATACTCGGTTTTAAGAGTCCAGTTTCCCTTCTCTTCCGCCTCTTTCGGAAAGACAATTATTGCGTGTCTGCCCTCAAATTCGAATTCCTTTTTATCAAAACCGTTCCATTTTTCCGAATCCATTTTAATAGTTCCTCTCTTTTTTAAAATTCAAATTCCATTCCGTCATATGACGTCAAAAAATTCTCTTTCTCCGCGATTTTCGAAAAATCGTCATATACAACGTCTTTACCGTTGTGCGAAAAATGATTTAATATAAATGTCGTGTTCTCATCCGCAATACCGTCACTTATAAACTCTCTGCGCAAAGCAATACACTTGTTAAGGCTGAGATGCCCGACATACGGCACAACCTCGCAGTTTGCCTCCGTACAGTCAAACGAAATCACGTCAAACACCTTTTCCTTTGTAAATCCGCGCAGGCACTCCATGCTCTCATCACAAAGCTCGCTCGTATCGTTACAATAGAATATGCTCTTTCCGTCTTTTTCTATCGCAAATACCACAGGATTTGTCCTTTCATCGTGGCTCGCCTTAATCGGCATAATCTTATATCCCTCGGCTTTGAATTGCTCAAAGGGCTTAATTTTTACCTCTTTTACATCGCTTGTCGGAATGTCATCAATCTCTATGCGCTCTCTAATCAAATCATATCCTCTCTCGGTTGCATAGAAGGTCAGCGGTTCGCCCGAATTAACGTGTGCAAAGCCATCCTTTCTCATTGCTATTTCCGAGGGATAGAGATGGTCCTCGTGCGAATGTGTGATTATACACGTTTTTATCTTTGAAAGCGGAATATTATACCTTAAAAAATGCATATATGTATCCGCCGGAAAATCAATCAGAATTTTATCGTCCAAGATTGCCTGACTTCGTGTTCTTATATTTCTTCCGCCGAGTTCGCGCGACTTCTTACACGCCTCGCATTCGCAAAAAATTGCGGGGATTCCCTCAGCCGCCGCCGTTCCCAAATATTTAATCTTCATAGCTTTATCCTCCGTTAAGCACGATTCATTCAAGTATATAATACTCTGTTTTTTGTTAAAAGTCAAGCGGTTGAGAAAATCCGACAGCAAAAATCCATAAACATAACTCAAAAATCCATAAACAAAAACGGCGGCTTGCGTATAATGCAATACCGCCGTTTCTGTGGAGTTTATTTAAATATATAAAAAATCAGGGAGCTAAATTAATTGGGAAGCTGTTCCGATAAGGTTACTTCAACCGTTTCGGTCTTTCCCGACGCGTACTTATAAACCGTCATTTTAAGGACATCACCCGGATTGTGATTATTTTTAATCTTGTTAAGGCTTTCGGTATCAGTTACCTTTTCGCCGTCAACCTCTGTGATGATGTCGCCCTGTGCAAAGCCGGCATTCTTAGCGTTCTCGCTGGTTACTTCCATAACCTGAACGCCCTGCGGCCACGAATATGTGCGCGCCATATACTCTGTTACGTCACGGGTCGAAATGCCTATTACCGGACGGCCCTTGACATAGCCGTGTTCAAGCAAGTCACTTATAATCGGTTTTGCCTCTGAACTCGGGATAGCAAAGCCCATACCTTCAACGCCCGAACTCGAAACCTTAACCGAGTTTATACCGATAACCTCACCGAATCTGTTGATAAGCGCACCGCCCGAGTTACCCGAGTTAATCGCGGCATCGGTCTGAATAACGTTCATCGTTCTGTTGTCAACGGTAATTGTTCTGTTTACACCGCTGACGATACCTTGGGTTACCGTACCGAAAAATTCCAATCCCATCGGGTTACCTATCGCAACAACTCTCTCGCCGACCTCAATCTTTGTCGAATCGCCGATTGTCGCAACGGTGAGCTGTTCGGTCGGTTCTATTTTTATAACGGCAAGGTCAGTCTGTGAATCTTTACCGATAAGCTTTGCGTCGAGTTCCGTACCTGTATTGAGCTGTACCGAAATAGCGGTTGCTCCGTCAACAACGTGGTTGTTGGTAACAATATATCCGTCCTCGCTGATTATGATTCCCGAGCCTTCCGCCTGTGATGCCTGAGTCGAACCGAAAATCGTCATCTGACCCTGCATCGTACTTTTTATTCCGACAACCGCCGGACCGACTTTCTTCGCAATCTCGGTCGTTGACAACTCGTTGCCTGTCGCAACGGCCTGTGTTGCGCCGGACGTATCACCGTTTGAGCTGTCCGATGATTTAAGACTATCCATAAGCTCTTGTTTTGATGCAACAGACCTTCCCGTGCGACCGAGCCTGTTTCCCATATAGAACATACCGCCCATTATCGAAAGGTTAAGAACCGTGATTGCAAGCGCCGCCGCAATAAAACCTTTTTTGCGGTTCTTGTGCTTTTTCTTTACGTTTTCGGTAAAGCACGGATGAACGTTTTGACCGTCATATCCTCCCGAAATACAAGTTATATCGTGAGACAAATTACCGTCGTTTTGAATCGGTTGTGCAAAACTTTGCGGTTGTGTATCATCAGCGCCGCCGTATGTGTTATTCTCAAAACCGCCGTTTTGAAAGTCTTGCGAACTCTGTGTGTACAACGGCTGTGTATCGTCCGAAACATATCCCGTTGATTGAACGTCAGCGTTCTCGGTCATCGGCTGTTCGGCCGTAACCTCTGTTGCCTCAACAGCCGCATTCTGTACCGTCTGATTATTTTCATCAACGGTATCGGTCATATTATCGCCTGTCGGCTGTGCCGAGTTCACGCTATCATATTCATCATTATTAAATCTGTCATTAAAGTCCGTCATAATATTTTCCTCCATATCTGTAATTCCGCATTGCGGAATTTAGCATTTAAAGTTTATTTATTCTTTATGCTATACATTATAATATTTAATATTTACAATTCTATGAACAAAATGTAAAAGACTTTAAAAGAATTTTTTATCTGTTTGTAAATCAAATATTACCTGTTTTTTAACTCAATAAAGAGGATTTGCTCTTAGCCGAAAGAGAGTAATCCGAACCCGCCTGAAAAAGCATAATTTCGGCATCTTTTAGCTTGTCATCTTTGCAAGGTGTCAGCCTTACTGCATCTTCCGCGCCAAAATCTGCTCAAAATTCTATCTTTTTCAGGTCGTAGAATTTTGAGAGAGCGGATTTTTGGTTGCGCAAGGCAAAAACGCAGGTAATCCTGTCGGATTGCCGAGTATTTTAACACCGCGAAAGCGGAAATCAGCCTCTCAAAATCGGGGTTCGGATTATTCACTTTCGGCTATGCATATCTCTGCCGGCGCTGTTAAAATTTTCGTTTTTATCATTTGTATCACCTTTATCCTTATAAATCTTTTTCGTATTGTTCGTGATATTCTAACAACTTTGTATTTCGCTTTTCTATATTCCCGTTATTTATTTTTAGTTTATATTGAAATATATTTAATCCATACGGCAGGCAATATAAACTAAACACTGGCATAAGTATATTCCACTCTTTCACCCGAAACAGCATTGGATGCTCACTGTCAAATTTGCCCTTGAAAACGAACTTGCATCGTGGATACTCATATATGGATTTCCTCAATCTCAGCTCCGGCACATCACTTCCGATAACATCTACCAGCTCCGGACAATTTTCTGCTCCTTCACTTGTTAAAACTTTCCAGTTAGGTCCCGTTGTCGCCGTATAATTGCAAATCAAAACTGTTTCGTCATCTTTATCGTTTTTAAACATACTAAAATTAAACAGTTTTATCGGCAGGCAATATAGAACAAGCACTACGATTATAATATATTTAAACACCTTTCTCATCTTCCGATTGTTCCTTTCGGCATGGTTCTTGTTTTGCATTTTGTCTTTTCAAAATCCGTTTTAGCACTCGCCGCAACAATGCAATAAGCAATATAATGACAGCAACTTTGAACATCAAAGATATTGCGCCCCATAACGATAAATTATATAATCTGTAAACCTTTTGTTCGCCGTTTTCGGCATAATCTTTTTTATTTATTATAACAACCTTTTTCGGCACAATCACCTTTATATATTGCATATCATAATAAAATGTTACGGGGTTTGTCTTTTTTGATACAAGTATAACTTTTCTGTCCAAAAACGTCTTGTTTTCAAAGAAATTATCCTCGCCTATTCCATACGGATTTATCAGCCAAGTCGGCATAACCGCTCCGCATAACGCGTCATTCGTGCTTTTCTTAATGCAAAGCGGTACGCCCCCGGTGGATTGTGTGTATGAAATCAACGATACTTCATTATCCGGGTATTGATTCTCATATTTTTCAAAAATCTCGGATAAGTCCGTTTCATTTTCACAGTACTCCACATCGAACACAGGAATAAACATCGTCAACCCAAATATAATTATCAGCAAAAATACAATTTTATTTTTCATTTGTATTATCACTCCGTTTGTCGATTTTTTATTTAGAGCTAAGATATATTTTTCCGTCCTCAGTCTTTTCGTGAACAATTTCTACTCCAAATGTGCTTATCATTAGATTTATTGTTTCAATTCTTTCTATAGGTATTGAATCATCACATCTAAATCTATAATCACGGCAAAACGGCATATCTCCATTTAAAGACGGCAGCCAAATATATAGCTCATCTTCTATTCCGTTTCGCACATGTTCAACCCACTGTGTATAATAGGGTTCACGCAAAAACAAAATATCCACGTGTCCGTCATACCCATCGAGTTCTTTATCGAGTACGTATAAATACACATCATCTTTATCATTTTTCACACGCAGGCATTCGGGTTCTTGTATCTTTTCAACCGTCATACCTATACGCTCTAAAATCTCAAGTGCAGGCACCGTAAACGCCCCGTTCGGACACAGCTTTCCTTTGATTTCAAGCTTTTCACCATTAATATATATATCTGCCGGTTCAGCCTTATATTTATTGAAAAAACTCTCTATATCATCATAATAATATACATCAAAACTTGATATTCTGTCCGCTCCGTCTGCCTTTTCGTATCTATGCCGTTCTTTATACTCTATTATTTTTTCACCCTTATTTGTTACAACGTATATAAAGTCACCAACCTCATATTTGAATCTGTAAAAGGCATCGGGTCTCACCGCTCTCTTGCCATAGATTTTAATATCGGGATTATTCACGGTGATATATCTTGGTATAAGATAATCGCTCTTTAATACATTATACCAACCATACGATTTGTCCAAAAAATCATAAATTGGATATGTATCGGTTATTTTATACTCAAATGCTCCATTTATAATGTCCAATCTTTTATCAGGCTCATTTATAAACCTTTCCATAACAGACCTGTTTTCCAAATCATATAATACACACTCATCTTGTGCATTAATCTCTCCTATTCCGCACACAGCGATTATTCCGATAATAATCGCTGTTGCCGATATAGTTTTAATTATTTTGTTCATAGTTTACCTCATTTCGGAATTAATTTATCGGTTTGTTTTTTCATATAAATGCAAAAGTGCGGTTATAAATTCCTCTTTTGTTATGTCCGCGCGCGGATTGAAATGATTGTTATCATCACCTGTCATTATCCCAAGTTTAAACATCTTATCCGCGCCCGACAGCGCCCAATCCGATATTTCGTCAATATCATCATATTTCATACTTACCGATTGCATTGCAGCGTTTTTGGCTCCGCTTGCTTTGTTGATTATTACGTCATACAAGTTTGACAAAATCTTTGCGGTTTCTTCTCTCGTGATATTGTCATACGGGCAAAACTCAATGTCTGATTTTCCGTTGACTATATTTAGTTCGTTCAAAAGGCATACATCCGAATTTCCGGTATCGGAAAACGGATTTTTATACCCACTCGATAATGCAAATCCCGCTTTTTTAAGCACTGCCGCCGAAATCTCGCATACTTCGAGCCGATTGATTTTGCCGGTATAATTAATTTGATTCCGTTTCGGCACAATACCCATATCTTTTGCGCTTTCTATATCTTTATATGCCCAATCGGACGGAGTGAACGTCACATCCTTATCAAGAACGATTTTCCCTGTTTTCAATGCATAAACAAAACTTAAAAATCTTCTGTAATCATCACTGTTCACAGCATACTGCTTTTCGGAATCATCATAAAAACGGTCACTATAAAAGCCGCATTTTTTGACATCTCCGTCTTTCAAGTAAAATTTTACCGAGTACGTACTAACATCATTTACATATCGTTTTTTTCCATCATCGGTTATATTGAAACTTGCTATAAAATTTAGCAGATATGCAATTTCAGGCCTTGATTCAGTCATATAATTATACATTTGATGTTTATAATATATCGGTCCACCGGCATTTATTTCGACTTTTACTATATCATTTCCCGTCAAATTCGGCTCAATTTCTTTTACCGTCATAACCTTTGCCTCATCCGCAAAAGCAGAGACATTTACGCACAGCATTATACTTATACATATTATCAGCAGTGTTGCAATTTTCTTTTTTATCATTTGTATTATCACTCCATTTGTCGATTTTTATGTTTCAGTTACCCAATCAATAAAATATGACGGCTCTTTTGCATGGTCTCCGCCATAACGCGGCATATACAACATTCTATCTATTATTGAAACAAACGAACCAAAGTCTATTTCCTTCCGGCAACTATATTTTTCGTCCACCGGCGTTATGTACCTATTGTTAATTACCGGAATATAAGAAACCCTGCTGTCATACGGCGCAGTATAATTAATTAAGCCGCATTCCTCCGCAAAAGCCATAACAGGACTAATTTCGGGATTATACTCTTTTGCTCTCTCGTTAATAATATAATCAACCGTGTTTTCATCATTTTCATTCACTTCTCGTCCGTTAAGCAATCTCAACACCAACAACACTGTTTCTTCATAAGTAACATTTTTATCCAAATCCGCATAAAGCTTTCCGTCATCGTCCATACGCCCTTTTATTAGCTTAAAAATATTTTTTTCAAGTAAATATGCATCATTTGTACCTGATTCAACATCAGCCCAATGAGTATCGCATTTATTATCATCACTATAGTTCATATAGTATGGTGTGGCATAATATATTGTATATAGAATATCAAGAACCTCTCTGCGTGTTACTTTCGATTCGGGCAAATGCCTATCGTTTTCGTCCAATATTTTTAAACTTTTGAGATGTTCATATTGAATATCCTCTCGCCTTTCCATATACGACCATTCATTATTCTTTATATTGTCTTTTGAATAATTTTCCTCATCCGCAAAGGCGGTGATATTTGCGGCAATACTAAAACTCAATACCAGTATCATTATAAAAGCTTTTGTAATTGTTTTATTCATAATTCATCACCTATTTATAATATATTAATCTCTGTATGTGTCAAACGCATACCACCTATCTTCGGAAAGAGCATTCATTTCTTTTATAAACGGGATTTTGAGATTGGTTATATCCCTTTTTTTATATAATATTCCGTAATTCATTCTTTCGTTGTCCGAATAAACAAAAACATCTTCATCTTGGTACACATATCCGCCATACAAATTAGGATTGAAATAACCCCGTGAAGTCTTTTTTAATATGCTGTCGGAAATAGTTGTCATACACGCGGCAATTCGATTATAGTCCGATAATTTAGTTTTGTCTTTGACTGTTAAATCATCACTGTCTTGAATCATTCCGTCCGATGTCAAACGTATATTCATATCGGATTCAAATAATTCATCCGAATATTTCATCAGATTTTCCAGCTCAATCAATGATATTTTAAATGTATCCGCTATAACATCACATTTATTCGGTTCATCTGCGTTTTTGCGTAAGGTAAAGTTATCCCTATATGTTTTTACCGAATCAAAATCTATTATCGGAATGTTTATATACCCCTCGTTTCCGTTTTCAAAGCCTTGTCCTCTCCCCCAAATATAACCTTTGGGTTGTTCAAACATCCTGTCAAGCAAAACAGCAAATTCATTCCCTTTCAACTCACGTTTTCCGTCGGATGAATAAAATGTATCATTTTTGTACAACAACCCATTTTTCTCTGCCGTTATCATTCCGTCTGTCAGGGAGATGTCTTTATTCTTTTCAATACACCTTATCATAAATGTTACCGATTCGTCAAGTGTGATTCCCTCATTCGGTTTAAACTCTTGTTCAGCCACTCCGTTTGAAATATATTCATTACTCATAAAAATATATCCGCCGCAGATATTATACTGCCAAACATCATTATATACGTTATGATAATAATTCATTTCGCTTGCCGCCTTTGCCATATCTGACGTCACTCCCGCCAAATGCAAAATTGCTTCAACTGCCTCTGCGCGAGTTATATGTTTGTCAGAATTCTCAATCCTGTCAAATATTCCGCAAACATATAACATATCCGTGTCTGCCGCCTCATTTTGAATCTCATCCGCAAAGGCGGTGATATTTACGCACAGCATTATACTTATACATATTATCAGCAAAAATACAATTTTATTTTTCATTTGTATTATCACTCCGTTCATTATTATTGATTAATGTATCGTCTATTCTTCAAACGAAGAATTTGTATTGATGTATAACACTTCACCGTTCTGTTTATTTAAAACTACCGTCGGTATATAAAATTTATCTCCGGCGCTCCAACCTCTGTTTTCATCTTTGTATTTGAACATTTGACAAACTCTCCAGCCCTTGCAACGCTCATCAAACTTTGCCGTTAAATAATAAACTTTATCATCTGTTTCATATTCTAAAGATTTTTCCGCATACCTTTCCAATATTATCTTTCCGATTGCCAATGCTGTTTGTTCATCGGGAATAACCCCATCTTTTCTTAGTTGCGTCTTATCGGAAACCGAAATATTTTTATTGTTTATATCCAATATCGCCGCATTTTCCTCATCATTCCAGCTTATCGGAATCTTCAGGTCATCACAAAAACTTCTGAGCGGAACATATATTCTGTCGTCTTTTAAGTATATGGGATATTTCGGTTCGACAGACACATTCCCTATTTTTATGCTATAATCAACCTTTTCAAACAAGCCGCTATCTGCCGCAAATACTGTGATTATCGAAATAATACTTATAATCAAAACGGTCATCATTACAATTTTCTTTATTTTCATATTTATCACCTAAACTTCTCCAATTCTTTTATTGTATCAGATAAACTATCCGGATTATTTCGCCTTGCATTAACATAATCCTGTGCCGTTCCTTTTTTGAAATTGCTCTGCAATAGCCCCCACAAAAGCGTATTCCTCATATGTTGATATATTTGAATGCGTGAATCAACCAACATATTAGAACTTATTAACTCACCCGAATAGTTACCACTATTCGCAACATATAGGCTCATTTTTCCGCTTGGTGTAATTACATAATAATCAATATTATTTTTATCAGACCAATACGCATCTGACATTTCATCATCCCCAGAAGCAGTGTTTCCTGTAGACGAAAATCCTTCTTTTAAATTCTCTGTATCAGCATCATAAGCGCCATGAGTATGAGTTACCGCGACAGGTGTTCCGTATGTTCCATCCCATGAAATTGAAAAACTAATAGAGCGTTCCTCATGTGATTCTAAGTCATTTCTTGGTACATCATAGAAATAATATACTCTACCATCTTCTTCCTCAATTTCGAAAATATAAGACGCAAACTCTTCTTCTACATCTATTGACTTTTGTCCAATATAAAAGCCAAAATCCTTTGCAGCTTTATCACGTGTAGAAAAATATTCCCACGGTTTCATTCCGCTTGGGTCGATGAATGTAACGGGGTTATTGTTACAGAATGCGTACCAATTTGAACCGTCCTTAATCGGGTCTTCGCTGATAAAACGGCCGATGCTCGGGTCGTAATATCTCGCCCTTAAATATATCAGTCCCGTTTCTCGGTCAAGATACTCACCGTTATATCCGAACGAATTTGAATCATCGGTATTATCCGAATTTTCGTTTCCGAATGCGTCATATGTATAACTTATTGCGCTGTTGTCCGCCGTATCTGTTTCGCTTATAAGCCTGCCGTTTTTGTCATATACAAAATTTTGTACTCTGCCGCCGTTTTTGACAGGTCGCAAAGCATAACATTTTCTTTATCGAGCCAAATGTTATATACGATTTGGATTGCCTGTCCGTAAGTTATCGGTGTGTCGAGTTTTTCAAAAAATTCGGTTTTGTTGCCCATTCCGCCGCATAAATCAAAATATGTGACAAGCGCGGTATAGCGGTCGGGATATTCACCGCGACCGTATTGTTCGAGGTCGGCGGCACAGATGCACGCCTTATAAAATTCGAGTATCGATATATTATTATCGGGTCGGAATGTGCCGTCCTCATAACCGTTAAATATGCCGAGTTTCTGTAATGCGCCGATTGCGCCCGATGCCGCGGTACCGGCGGTAACATCAACAAAATCGGGTGCGTAATCCGACAGCTTTGAAATTTCATCGGCTTTAACGGCGGCAATAGTCATTGCCGCTTCGGCACGGGTCAGCGTTCGGCTCATATTTTCAGCTGTATATTCGGTTGGGACAAACATTCCCGAATCCTTAACGGCGTTATATGCCGCCAACCACGTTTTGTCACAAACATACCTTTTTGCAAGCCGCAGTATTTCGTCCGCTTTTGCTCTCGTCAATAACGAGTTTGACGGAAGATTTCTTCCGTCCTCGGTTTCGCCGAACAGAGCCTTATACGCAATTGCATAACCTGTCGGATATTTACCGAGCTGCATTATTTTATCCTTGTCATCCGAAAGAGCGTTTATAAGCATTGCCTTTGCATCGATATAGCGCATTTCGCCGTTCGTATTTAAATCGGCAATGTTGTCAAACACGCCAACGTTTTTGAGATATTCGTCCGTGTTTTGCGCCGAGCCGCCGTCAACGTGCTTTTCACGCAGGACATCGGCAAGTTCGGTACAAAATGTTTCATAGCCTATGTTTTCGTTCGTGCCTTCGGCAAAAGCCGCCGCAGATATAAATATCATACACGAAACAACCGCCGCCGTAATTGATAAAATTCTTCTCTTTTTCATAGTTATTCTCCTATTCTGTGTTTTGTAACAAATTCGGCGTAATTTTCTTATCGACCGATTTTATAAGTCCATAATAACATATATTTACCAATTTGTAAAGAGGTTTTTGAAGTTACAGCACAATAATTTTTCGGGACGTCCGGGAGTCCGTCCCCTACATTATAAAACGTATCGCAATTTCAAAAATCCTCTGTTTTAATCTAATAAAAGCATTCTTTCACCAAACGCCCGGGGAAAATCCTCGGGCGTTTGGTGAAATCTATTAAAGGGGAAACTCGATAGCATTAATTATTTGTTTTGGCTAAATCCGTCGCGCGGCAGATAAGCGCCGCCGTTTCGGCACGTGTAACATTATCGTTTATATTCAGCTTGCCGTCATAGCCAAGGACAAGCTTGTTCTCTATTGCATACGCAATATATTTTTCATTGCCGCTTGCAATATCCGCTCCGTCGGTGAAATTCTTTTGAATAACAGAGGTATCAACTTTTGACACAGCCGCGCCGACAGCCTTTACCAAATCAACGATAATTTCTTCTCTCTTGCCGAAAGCGGCATCGGTCAGCACGGAATTATATCCGAATTGGCGCTTTAATAACAGGGCGAGCTGTTCGTGCGTCACCGAATCGTCTGCGCCGAAATATCCGTTGCCGTAGCCGAGTATAACGTCTTTATTCGCAAGCTCGGTAACATAGTCATACGCCCAATGCGTTTGGGGTACGTCCTCAAACACTTTATCGGCTTTTGGAGTATCGTCCGCCGGGGCGGTCGGCTCGGTCTTTGTCTCATCCTTTTTGTCCGCATCGGTGTTTTTGTCCGAGTCGGAAGCCTTGTTTTCATCTTTAGTATTATCTATATCTTTTTGGTCGTCTTTGTTCGTGTTTTTGTCTTCCGGGGTTTTGTCTTTGTCCTCGGTTTTATCGGTTGTCTTATCGTTATCTTTAACCTCGGAATCATCTTTATTTGATTCTTGCTCTTTTACTTTATCAGCCAAGCTGTTGGTTTTGTCCTCATCTTTTTCATCATCGGTTTGAGGAAGCTTTGACTTATCGGACGGATGATAATATTCATATTCATCACCGTCTATGCTATAGGAGTATCTCACATCATCTTTAAATGAATCGGATTTATTATTTTCATTGTATACAACTCTTTCTCTTTGGCGTATGTCCGAATATTCGGCAATGCTGTACGCCTTTCCTATTTCAAAATCAAATTCGGGGTCGTTGGTGATATTATAATACCTCTTTCCTTCACAATACTTATACGGAATTAAATAATCACCGTCATCGCACACGAGATAATATGCATATAACCATACCGAATCATGCAAAAACATACTGTAAATTTCGGTCGGTTCACTCAAGCCGTTCTTTTGCGCATATTCTTTTGCTTCGTTTTTGTCAAATAATCTTATATATCTAATTATAGACGAAGAATCATCGGATACTTCTCTTAACTCCATTACGCATTCATTGTCTTCAAATCCGATAGCGTATACATTATCCGTTGTCAGAGAAGGCAATAAAATCATATACGAACCCGAGGTTTCGGTTCTTTTTACATTACCCGCGTTTACAAAATCGTTTACCTCCCAAAAAATTATATTTTCTACATCAATATCGGACCAATCAAGACCGGGCTCTGCTTTTATTCTTGTTAAGTATTCATCAGTGGGGATTCTTTCGGCAAGTACGGCGGTTGAGTTCAAAATAAACAACAATGATAGTACCAAACATAATTTTTTCATAATTAAAACTCCTTAATATTTATAATATTCGGCGTAATTTTCTTATCGACCGATTTTATAAGTCCATAATAACATATATTTACCAATTTGTAAAGAGGTTTTTGAAGTTACAGCACAATAATTTTTCGGGACGTCCGGGAGTCCGTCCCCTACATTATAAAACGTATCGCAATTTCAAAAATCCTCTGTTTTAATCTAATAAAAGCATTCTTTCACCAAACGCCCGGGGAAAGTCCTCGGACGTTTGGTGAAATCTATTAAAGGGGAAACTCGATAGCATTAATTAAACGGGTCGGCTATATTTTTTTGTTTTAATCGCAAGCCGTCATACATCTTTCCCGTAGTCCCTGCACGTTCCGACGGCGAGCAAACAATTATACGTTCATTATCCCCTACAGAGGTCGAATATATTTCAAGATACGCATTCAGGATTTTTAAAAGCCTGTCCTTGGTTATGGGTACAGACAATATATCTCCTGTTTCTTCGGTGAGCAAGAGTATTTTTGCCGCCGCCCGATAGCCCTCGGGATAGCCGCCGCACATATTTGCAAGCCAATCATATCCGGCTGTTGACAAAAGCATTTTTACCGCTTCGATTTCGGTAATATTATCGTTCGGTCTGAAATTTGAATTTTCATCCCCGTTTATCCATCCGTTATTTTTCGCTATCAATATCCATGAATAATCGGCGGTTTCAGCCGATACATCCGCATATGTCTCCTCATACGGCACATATCCCTGTGAATTGCCATAGCCATATATTCTTGTTATTATCTCACACATTTTTCCTCGGGTGAGAGTTCCGTCCGAATTGAATGTTTGGCTGTTGTTATTGATAACCCCGAAAGTTTCAAACCTTTTTTCCGATTCTTCCGTGCTTCTTCCGATATAGTTCGCCGCGGAAACGCAGGTGCTTACCGTCAAAAGTGTTAATGCCGTACACAGACCGATTAATTTAATATTTAACTTACGCATAATTGTTTCCTCCTCGCCTTATAATTGATTTTGAAATACTTTAATATAACCCAATTATTAAAATTACTCATATTTTTGAAAATGTTCACTGTATATTGTTTGTAACGGGGTATCATTTTCTCCGTTTGCTATTATTAACTCTACCCTATCACCATTTCCATCCGAAAACTCTCTCTGTATAATTAAAGGAACAAATAATGAATCGTATATTACCTCTGCCGCTGTTTCTCTCGTTATGCAATCTTCGCCGGAAAATTCAATAGATATGACAGGCATCTTTTGAGCGGTCGTTATATATCCCATCGGATATCCGCCTCTATGTAGAGCAAATTCTTCATATCCCAATGCACAAACCAAAATCTTCAAGGCATCTTGAAATATTATATCATCATCAGGCAGAAATAAATTTTTTTGCTCCGTTGTTTTTTCTTTATTTAAAACATCAGTGTCAGAAAGTTCATTATCCCTCGAATAATCAATTTGTGCTTTGCTTAAAACACCCTTTATCAACTTTTGACTGTAACAAGCTGTAATATACTTACTTGCCCAATGATCCGATGGTACATCTTCAAAAACACCATTAGAATTTATAGTGTTTTCTTCGTTTAGCTCTAACATAGCGGCAACCATTTTGCAAAACTCCGCTCGGGTTATATTCTTTTGCGGACAAAACTGTCCGTTTTCATAACCATTTATTATGTTGTAACGCCTTAACTTTTCTATTTTTGTTTCAGATGAATATATATGCGATTCATTTGCGTGTCCGAAAACACATAACAAACTACATAATATACAAAAAATACACATCGCTTTTTTCATAACAAAATCCATCCTTTCAATAAATATTCGGGGGCTGTGATATTAGAACAGCCCCATAAAGCTTTAGAGAGCATTCCAAGATATAGCAGCATAATATGAAGAAAATCCACCATCGTCCGTACCTAATCCATATGAATAATAATGATTGGATGCCGTATTTAATCCGACAATATATCCATTTTTCATATATGTTCCATTTCCTTGATCTAATAAATTAAACGAGCCTTGATATTTATCATTTGTAACATCATAAATATCAAGCGTTGCCGTAGGATCGCCTGTTACTTCGCCATAAAAATATAGTCTGCCTAATGAATTTGCATTAAATCGCTTGGTGCACAGAATAAAAGCCCCCGATTTTCCGCTCATCGTGTAAGCTCCGTTAGCAAGATTGTAATAAGTGGTGCTCGGCCACCTCATAAGTTTGCTCTGTTCATATTTTTCTGCCACATAATCTAAATAAACAGGCTCAACAGTATCAATCACGTTTCCGTCTTTGTCTGTTTGTACAAAATAAATCGTATCTTCTTCCGCATTTTCACTTGCGAATGCAACCGTGCTGAGAATAGATAACGCTATAATTGCCGATAATCCTATCGCCATAATTTTTTTAAATTTTTTCATGTCATTACCTCCGATTTCTTTACAGAGCGATAAAGTTAGATAAATATCGCTTTGCATTATTTTGGTATTTTATTGCTAATTTATAAACTTATTCCGCGTTTATAGAAAAGCCTTGACATACACCTAAATTTAGTGTAATATAGATGTATTGAGTTCTTTTTAAAACTTTTATTGCGATTCACCTTGCTTATATGTTTTAGGAGAACTCATTTTTTATCGAAATATTATATGCCGTATTGTCAATGATTATATAAATCAAATTTTTATAAATTGTTCGGCACCCCCGATAGGTCTTGTATCAAATCATATTTTCAATAAACATAGTAATATCCGATAAATTTTTAAGGGGTGTGGTACGGCATTATACTATAATACCGTACCGCTTTGTTGCTGTTCACGAATACACTCTATTGTTGCATCCGTTAAAAGTAAAGTAAAGTAAAGTTAATCCACCGAAGTCAGTGATGTTCCTACAAAGAATACTATAAGTATTCTTTGTAAAGCTATAGCTTTACGCCATTATTTCATCACATTTTCCGATTTTTTGCTTTCTTCCGCCAGTTTCTGTAAACCTGCCGGTTCTTTCGGCTGGTGCATACCGCCTGTTGATGCCAAACCTGCTGAATGTATTGCTGCGTCAAGAGCTGCGCTTGCAAAAAGGCTGCTAATCCAACTAAACATTTCGTTTTCCTCCTTTCTGCGTTGCCGAACCGATAATCATTAATATGATAACCGAAAGCAACGTTGTTGATATAGTAACACCGGGTTTTACGTCTGCAATAACCAACAAAATTGACGCTATTGACAGAAAAAACGATGTTATTATCGATTTAATTTTATTGCCGCGCTTTTGCTTATCCGATAAAGGTTTGTTTGGATGTACTATCGGTGCAAAAACGGCAATGAATACAATACTTATCACATTTATAATTGATACTGTTATAATACTGTATTCCTTATATGCGATTATATCCGACAAAGCCATAACACATATGTATGTTATTATCATTGATAATCTGCACAGCCAAAAAGTTTTTGCGTGAAATCCGCCGCTAAACTGTCTTAATACACACAGACTTATTAAAAATGCAACGCTTTCAATTAATCTGTTTAAAACAATTCCGATTATAATAATTATTGCATAATTTATTATATCTGAGATTATCAGCTTAAACCCATAAAAATATATATCCCTCTTATCTTCCGTTATAACATTTTTTCTTACATAATAGTTCGTAATTATATCTACCAATCTATCCATTTTTGTAGCCCCTTTGTCAATTTAATTATAGTCAATATGGGGAAAATTTCAATCCCCTTGTGACGGCTGACGCAAATAGCGTGATGATTGACGCAATTTGTCGAAAAAAATCTTTTGCCAACTGCATTTTTGACTTAAAATAACGCAACCGACAACCGTCCGTATGACAATTGTCGGCTGATTCCAATTCACAAATCATATTATTCAAAATTCGACCGTTTTCTTCATTATTCAGTTATATCTATCATTATATGACAATAAAATTCGTTTTCTTCCTCAAAGAATTGAATCATCCCATTGTGTTTATCAACAATATTTTTTATGGATTTGATTCCAATTCCGTGCAGTTCTTTATCGGATTTCGATGTTTCAAGCGTTTTATTTTCTTTAAGCACCGATGATTTTATGCTGTTGCTTACCAATATGACTAAATAACTTTCATTTCTTTGTATTTCAAGAGTTATTCTTTTCTCAACCGTATCTTTTGCGGCTTCGATGGCATTATCCAACAAATTTCCGAAAAGAACCGCTATTTCGGTTGGCGGAATATTTATTTCCGTATCCTGTTTTATATTTACTTCCATAAATATATTCTTTTGATTGCACAATGCAATCTTTGAATTTATTGCGGCATCAAACGCCGTATTATTTGTATTGATATAATTTAATATATTCGGCAAGTGATTATTTGTAAGAACATTTACATAATCCTTTATATCCTCACACCTGCCATCATCGGCATACTGTAATATCGTTAAAAGCTGATTCTTTATATCATGCCGAACCGTTTTCATCTCTCTTACAAATGCGTCTTTATCAATCATACTTTTCTTTAATGTTTCGTTCTGTTGTTCGAGCAATCGTGCATTTATTGTATTTTCATATTCTTTATTCATTACGACAAAAAATAAATATGTTACTATATCGGCGACAACTATACAAGACATTCCAATCAAAATATACAGCTTTATCCCCGAATTATACAGCGTAACTTTCATCAATGCACCCAACGAAATCAGCGATATAACAGGCATACATATCAACATCAGCCATTTATATTTATTCAAAGAATACTTATATTTATTCTTTAAAATAAACCGCGTCGTATAAAACAACATCATTTTTGTAATTATAACTCCGATAATTCGCGTATTATTAAAAACCGAAATCATATCCGACGGATTATATCCTATAATATAGCATATAATGAGATTTGTTATAAGTGCTATTACATATGCAATCAATTCGGTAAAGAAAGCTATCCAAAGTTTTAACCCTATACTGCCTTTTAAAAATATCAATGCATATGTAAAGTAAATAATAATGGGAATAAAAGCACCGATTGTTTCCAATTCCGTAATTTTATTCATAACACACATTTGTGTAAATGCAGTAATCCAACATAGCGCAAAGCCGAGTATTTTCTTATTATCCGTATACTTTGTTTCAAGATAGCGGGTAACAAAATCCGTCATTATAAACGTTTCGATAAGATTGATGAATATTTCAAAAGCCAACTCAATCATACCAAAGTCCTCCTGATAAAGTTCTGATATTCCTCTCTGACAGAATCAATTCTCGAACGGCTCAAACCAAGATGTGTTTCATCCGTTAAAATTACATCTCTGCTTGTTATTTTTGAAATATACCGACAATTGACCAAAATACCATTTTGAATCCGAACGATATTAAACGGATACAACTGTTTTTCGGCTTCTGTTATTTTGCACCTGACTTGCTTTTCATTCGTAATCCTGTCATGTATAATGATATTATTTCTGTGTGATTCTATATACATCACCGTGTTTATGTCAATTTCTATGGCACAGTTTTCTGCTTTAAGGTTAAATATTAATTTTTTTCTTTCTTTTTCAACATCAATTTTTCTTAAAAGTTTGGAAATAACAACTTTTAAATCGTGCATATGGCTTTTTCGTATGAACCAAAAAGGGTGATAGTCATACGACTGGTACACCTTATCTTCGTGGCTTGTTACGAACAAAATAAAAATATCTTCTTTTCTTTGCTGAAGCAAAGACGCCACTTCAAATCCGTTCATTTCGGGCATATCTATGTCGAGTAATACAACGTCAGCCGCTTGAATATCGAACTGCTTCAACAGTGCCGCGCCGCTGTTGAACACAGTGGTTTCACAGTTTCGTTTGTCATTCACACATAATGTAATTTCCTTTTTTATTATGTTTGCAAAGTCTATATTGTCATCGCAAATATAAAATTTTAAATTATCTTTCATTATTGAATCTCCTTAAATGACAATTTCTTGAAAGCCATTATTCATAAATATAAGCTTTTTGCAAAATACAGACCTTATACAGATATTTTTTACAAATCAACCGTGTATTTAAAAGTCAAACGCTCTCCCTTTTATTCCCATTTTTATATTATACCACATTTTTGTAGATTAGTAAAGAACCGACGACTATGATTTCACGGTTTTTGAATGAATAAAACGTATATTTGCAGGGGATGGCGTCCCCGACATCCCGCGATGCCGAAATTCACAAAATTAACCCGTTCAAAAACAAAGAGCCGGCACCGACCCGATTATTGAAAAATCGAGTCGGCAACAGCCCTTTTTTAAGTATTCATTTGTGTGTATCAGCCGTTCATAAACCGCGACAAAAATTCCTTTGTTTCGGTCTTTTGCGGCGATGTAAAAATCTGTTCGGGCGTACCCTCTTCACAGATAACGCCGTCTTTCATAAACACAACGTGGTTTGACACATCTCTCGCAAAAGCCATCTCATGTGTGACGATAATCATTGTCATACCCTCTTTTGCAATCTCTCTTATTACCTCGAGAACCTCGCCGACCATTTGAGGGTCAAGCGCCGATGTCGGTTCGTCAAACAATATCACATCGGGCTTCATCGCAAGAGCGCGCGCAATCGCTACTCTCTGTTTCTGTCCGCCCGATAACTGTTTCGGCTTTGCGTTGATATACGGAAGCATCCCAACTTTGTCAAGACACTCCATCGCCCTCTTTTTCGCCGTTTCTTTATCCGTCTTTAAGACCTTTCTTTGACCTATAACACAGTTCTTTAAAACCGTCATATTTTCAAAAAGGTTAAAGCTCTGAAAAACCATTTCGACTTTGGCGCGGTATGCCGGGATGTCCTTTGTTTCAAGGATATTTTGACCGTTATACACAATCTCGCCGCCCGTCGGTTCTTCCAAAAGATTGACGCATCTCAAAAGTGTTGACTTTCCCGACCCCGACGAGCCAATGATACAGGTAACATCACCCGTCTTTACCGAAAAGTTAATGTCTTTTAAGACCTCGTTCTCGCCGAAAGATTTTTTAAGTCCTCTGATGTTTATTATTGTGTTTGATTCGGTGTTGTTAGCCGTATTCATTATCTCGCCTCCTCTGCTGAAAAGCTCGCGTCCGGCATTGTGGACGAATGGTGTATAAGATATGATGACGGTCCGTCTATCTTATGCTCTATCGCCTTTAAGATGCGCGTTATCGTGAACGTAAGCACAAAGTATATCACGCACGCCACGCAATACGATTCAAATATTGCCCACGTCATTTTTGAAATCTTGCTTGTAAAGAAAAACAGTTCCGTTACACCGATAACATTCAAAACCGATGTGTCTTTTATGTTTATGACAAACTCGTTGCTTATCGCCGGAAGGATGTTGCGCATTGTCTGAGGAACAATAACGTTTATCATTGTCTGCCAATGGTTCATACCTATTGAATACGCACCCTCGAACTGTCCTTTGTCAATCGAGATGATACCGCCTCTGACTATTTCCGCCATATATGCGCCGGTGTTTATCGAAACGATAAACATACCTGCCGGTATAAGCGGCAGAGTCTGTCCGCCGTTCATAAAAGCATAGCCCCAGTATATAACCATTGCCTGTACCATCATCGGCGTACCTCTGAATACCTCGACATAAATGCTGATTAAAACATTAACTATTTTTAATATAACCCGAATCACGGGGTTTTTGGACTTGGGAATCGTGCGTATGATTCCCGTAATAAGTCCTATAACCAATCCTATAATCGTTCCCGAAAGGGCAATAAGCATTGTAAAGCCTATGCCCTGTAAGAGATAACCCTTGTACTCGGCAACAATTGATAATACTTCATTGAAAAATGCCTGCATAATTTATCTACCTGCTAACCCGATTATTTTGTTAAGACCGCGTCTTATTCCTCTGACTTGGGAGCGATGTTAACCATTTTTTGCATAAGCTCTTTTTGTGCCGCGCTGTCCAATGACGCGATTGCGGCGTTAATCTTTTCGGTTAAGTCAGAGCCTTTTTTAACACCGACAGCGATGCTTACTTCGTCATCGGCAACTTTAAATCCCGTGTCGTTGTTCACAAGCGGAACATAATCGTATGCGGAATCCTGGATTACCGCCATTGCGGTCGGTTCCTCGGCGATGTATCCGTCTATCGTTCCTGCTTTGAGAGCGATGAGCATTGCCGAAAAGTCAGCCATTTCGCTTGCTTTTGCCTCGGTCTGTTCGGTCAAAGCGGTGAGATGGAATGTACCCGATTGTGCCGCAATCTTTTTATCTTTAAGGTCGGCAATCGTTTTTACATCCGAAAGGCTGCCCTTTTTGGTAACGACAACGAGGTTCGATGTGTAATAGTTATTCGAAAAGTCGATTTTTTCTTTTCTGTCCGCCGTCGGGCTCATACCTGCGATAATCATATCGAGCTTGCCCGACTGAACGCCCGGGACAAGGCTGTCCCACTCAAGAGCCTGTATTTCAAGTTCCTTTCCGAGTGCGTCCGCAATCTTTTGAGCGACCTGAACGTCATAGCCGTTTGTGTACATATTATCAACGTTTGAAATGGCAACCGCGCCGTTTGAGTTATCCGCCTGTGACCAGTTATACGGAGCATAGTTACACTCCATACCAACGCGCAAAACGTTGCTTGCCGTGGTTTCATCGCCAACCTTTTGGTTGTCCGCCGCGTTGTTTCCGCAAGCGGTAAGCGCGATAACCGACGCCGCCGCAAGTAATCCTGCAATAATCTTTTTCATCTTCATTGTTTTTTCCACCTTTTTTATATATTAATTTTAATTCTTTTACAACAGCATAAACCGAATTTAATCGGATAAAACGAAAAGACCGCGCACGCCAACCAATCAACGTACACGGTCTTTTTATTCAAACCAAAATACAAATCAAGATAGCGCTCCACCGGTGTGACAGTCCGCAACATATTCTGTTGCGACCCAACATACGGTTCGGGACAGACCCCCGTACATTTCGGCGATATTTCCTTTTATCCGCCGCAGGCTGTCCGCCCTTGCGCGCTCGGATTACTCTTAAATACCGCACCTCTATCAACATAATAAAAGTCAATATTCAATTTTCATTTTCTAAAATTATCTCACATCTGCCACCGAATGTCAATAGTTTTATTTGTTTTTGTTTATTTTTGATAATTTGATATAAATATCGGCGGGCAAAACCCCTCGTTTTTTGTCTTAAATAATCAAATATTATTTTTTTTGAATAAACTATTGCATATTTCGAAAAATAATAGTATAATATGAACATATTGTTAATATTATGTTAATTTATAGGTTGAAAAACCGGTAAATTACAAAAGAAAGGATTTAGAGTAATGGAAAAACTTTTCAAACTCAAAGAAAACGGTACTGACGTAAAGACTGAGGTCATCGCCGGTATCACAACGTTTTTGGCAATGGCTTATATCCTTGCCGTAAACCCCGCACAGCTCGGTACTATTCCGGGTGCAACACCGGGAGCAATCCTCACCGGTACGGCTCTTTCGGCGGCTATTGCAACACTGTGTATGGCATTCTTTGCCAACTATCCCGTTGCTTTGGCATCAGGTATGGGTCTTAACGCGTTCTTTGCATTTACGGTATGCGGCGCTATGGGAATCCCTTATTCGGTTGCGCTTACGTCAATCTTAATCGAGGGTGTTATCTTTGCTCTGCTTTCACTCTGTAAGTTCAGAGAGGCTCTCATCAACCAGATACCGGCAAACCTTAAATTCGGTATCACGGCAGGTATCGGCTTGTTCATAACAATAATTGCTATGATAAACGCAGGTATCGTTATCAACAACGACGCGACTTTGGTCGGCATCGGTGACTTTGGTTCACCTCAGTTCGTTCTGTCAATCGTCGGTCTTTTGGTAATCGGTGTTCTGCACCACTTTAAGGTTCCCGGAAGCATTCTTCTCGGCATCCTTATTACCTGGGTTTTCGGTATATTTGCGGAACTCGGCGGCTGGTACGTTGTTGATATTGAAAACGGAGTTTACTCACTTATTCCGTCATTCAGCAACGGTTTTAACATTGAGGCACCTGTTTTCTGTAACTTTGATTTCAGCTATATCACAGCAAACATTTCAACGTTCCTCGTTGTTATGTTTACCTTCCTCTATACTGATATATTTGATACCGTCGGTACTCTTATCGGCGTTGCCGAAAAAGGTAACCTTCTCAACGAAAAAGGCGAGCTTCCGAATGCAACCGGTGCTCTTATGGCTGACGCAGTAGGTACTTGTGTCGGTGCGGCTCTCGGTGTATCAACGGTTACAAGCTATGTTGAATCAAGCGCAGGTGTTTCCGCCGGCGGCAGAACGGGTCTTGCATCTGTTGTAACAGCTCTGCTCTTCCTCGTATCAATCGTATTCTCACCGATATTCCTGGCTATTCCTTCGTTCGCGACGGCTCCGGCTATGATGTTCGTTGGTCTTTTGATGCTCAGCTCAATCAAGAACGTTGACTTTGACGGTGACATTGCCGATACTCTCGGCGCATTTGCAGCAATCGTATTTATGCCTCTTACATACTCAATCGCAAACGGTATTATGTTCGGTATGCTGACATGGGTTATCCTCAAAGTTATCACAGGCAAAGTTAAAGACGTTAAGCCTGTTATGTGGGTAACAACAGCATTGTTCGCTATCTACTTTGTTCTCAAATTTATGGGCATTATGTAGTTCGAATGCATATAAAAAGATTGTTTGTCAATCTTTAAAAAACCGCGGTTTACCTGACGGCAAACCGCGGTTTTTATATCCCCGAAATCACCTGAGGACACATATTCCGATATTGAGATAAAGCGCAAATATACACCAGAGCAGATACGGAATTTGGATATACGCCGCCGTGCGGCTTATTTTTGAAAAAGCGTTAATCATAAGCGCAACCGAGATTATCAATGCGACAAGCCACACCGCCGCAAACGCACAAAACCTGAATGAAAAGAACCATATCGGCCATAGGATATTCAGGATGAGCTGAATCACAAATTTGAGTATTGCGTCATTTTTCTGACAACGCGAAATCGTCGATTCGCGAATGATATACAATGAGATTCCCATAAGAATATATAATATCGTCCACACAACGGGAAAAACCCACCCCGGCGGCGAAAGCGGCGGTTTGGACATATCGGCATAGCTTTTCATCGCTCCGCTCGTCAAAATTGCGGACAGTACTCCTCCGCCGACAGGGTATGCAACGCTTGACAAAAACTTTTTTAAGTTAAACGCTCGTATCATAACAAATCTCTCCGTTCCGACAGGCTTTATAAAATTAAAAAGCCCCTTTGCTTTTAATTTTATGCAAAGGAGCGTTAATTTATTCCGTTTTGAATGCGCCGAAAGGGCTATGGGATTTAAGTCAAATAGTCTGTCGCCTCACTTAAATCGGCAAAGAGAATACCGAGAACCTCATCGGAATTTCCGCCGATTACCCACTTTCCGTTTGATGTCTTTATCATAGTTATGTCAATATTCGTTGTTGTCTTTTTCTGTTTTCCGCCGGTTATGCATTGCTTCATCAAATCGGTCATAACCGCGTTGTATTTTTCATCCGTCATTGTCGGAACGCTTTTTTGATATTCCTCGCTGTTTGACATCTCTATCACCTTGTTTATAAAGCTGTCCACTATTGCCGAAAAATCAACCGTTTCTATATCCGCGTTCAAAACCACGGAATCATCGTTTACCGTCTTTGACGACTTGACGGTATAATTCATATCTGCAAGCGTTGCCAATACCGCATCGCGGAATTCCTCGCCGTCTGACTCGTCTATGTAAGCGGTTATGCGGTCAAAGCTGTAATATTCGCTGATTGCGGTTTTGTCACCGCTTTTAAAGGCGTTCATTGTTTGTTCAAACGCGTCCCTCGCTTCGCTTTCAACCTCGGAACAGCCGCAAAGCAGCACAGCCATAGTCATAACAATCATCGCAATCGCTATCATCTTTTTAAAGTTAAAAATCATTTTGTGTTTCATCATAAAACCTCTTTTGCCGTTTTATAAAACCCCGAACTCAATCGCTCGGGTCTTTGCAAATCATAACCAAAACCATTCCGTCCGAAAAATCAATCTTTGCTGTATCGCCGCCGTCAAACTCGTTGCTTGACGCAACTGCCGCACTGCATTTGAGATTTATGTTTTCGGCGGTATATTTAAGACCGTGTACCGAAAAATTTTGAACGTCACCGCCGTAAGAAAAAAATGAAACATACCTCTTTCCATCCCTGTCAACCTCGGCGCGGCTCAGCTCAAACGGCTTATTCTCTAACCAAATCTCGTTATTTTCGTCAATCATCGTTATCCTCACACCGCGCTCGAGGGCGTTTGCCATAAGGCAATAATGCGAAAATTCGTGGTCGAGTCTGCCGCCCGTTGCCCCCAAAAGCAGGATTTTATTAAATTCGCGCTCTATTGCCCCATTTATACACAAACCTGCGTCAGTATCGTCCTTTTCGGGTTTACATTCGATTCTTTCGGCACTTTCGGGATACTCTCCGCACCAAGAATCATGGTCGCCGACAACCAAATTCGGTTCGAGCTTTAACGCTTTTGCGTGTCTTAACCCCGAATCGGCACATATTATATACATCGATGTAAAATCGATTCTTTTTAAAAAATCATAATTTTCTATTTCCGCGCCGCAGAATATTACCGCTGTTTTTGTGTCCGTATCAAAATATTTCATATTCAATCATCCCACAATTGCTTTTTCCGCCGCAGTACGTATTTCGGAAATCGCCTTTGCCGCATCGGCGGCACGGAAAACCGATGAACCTGCAACAAGAACCGTTGCGCCGCTTTTCGCCGCCTGTGCCGCGGTTTCGGCGTTGATACCGCCGTCAACCTCTATTATCATATTAGGAAAATCCGCAGCCGAATATTCGGCAATTTTTTTGATTTTATCGTTCATATCGCTTATATATGACTGACCGCCGAAGCCCGGTTCGACCGTCATAACAAGAACCATATCAAAGTACGGCATAAGAGCCTTTATGCTCTCGGGCGGCGTACCCGGCTTAACCGAAATCCCTGCTTTTACGCCGCGCTTGTGCAGGCGTTCGGATATTTCTTTAAGCTCGTCATCGCCGCAAGCCTCTTTATGTACGGTTATAATATCTGCCCCCGCATCGATAAAATCATCGAGGTACTTTGACGGGTCGGAAATCATAAGATGCACGTCAAAAAACAGCTTTGACAGAGGTCTCAGAGCCTTGACAACCTGTGCCGAAAAGCTTAAATTAGGCACAAAATGTCCGTCCATTATATCGAGATGCAGCCATTCCGCACCGCCTTTTTCAACCTTTTCGGCTTCCGCGCCCAAGCGTGCCGCGTCCGCCGCAAGAATTGACGGCGCAATTTTAATTGTTTTTGTTTCATTCATTGTTATCACCCATTATCATTTATCTTTCAATATGTGCCTGTCGCCGCTGAAATTCAGCGTTTGCCGGCGGACTCGGCTTCGGTCAGCATTCTGACATAGCTCTCATACCTCGACTTTGCAATATCGCCGCGTTCAACCGCGGCTGTAATGCCGCAATCGGGTTCGGTCATATGCCGACAATCCGAAAACCTGCAATCCCCCGTGTAATTTTCAAATTCCTTAAAAAACGAAACGCATTCACTCGGCGAAATTCCGCTGAAATCTATCGTTCCGAAGCCGGGGGTGTCGATTATATATCCGCCGCTATCGAGCCTTACTAGCTCAGTATGCCGAGTCGTGTGGCGGCCGCGCTCCGCTTTGCTGCTTATTTCGCCTGTTTCAAAACGTTCCGTACCGCTGACACAGTTTAATATACTTGACTTACCCACACCCGAATTCCCGGCAAAAACCGTGATATTTCCGTTCAGTTTTTCTTTGAGAATATCAACGTTTGTGCCGTCCGACGCGCTCATCGGTATTGTGCAATACCCTGCGGATTTGTATATTTCGCAAATCACATCGGCGTTTTCTATATCCGTTTTATTCACACAGACAACCGCGTCAATCCTTGCCGCTTGTGCGGCGGCAAGCATCTTGTCGGTCAAATACAGATTCGGGCGCGGATTCGCCGCCGCAATCACGACCGCCATTTGTGTTACGTTTGCCACGGGCGGTCTGAGCAGCACGTTTCTACGCGGCAGAATCTCATCAACTACGCCTTTTTTTGAGAGGTTGTCCGCAATAACCGTCACAATATCGCCGACAAGAGGTGTCTGTTTATATTTTCGGAACCGTCCTCTCGCGGGACATTCGAAAACGGCGTTTTCACCGCCCTCACTTGCATATTCGGCGGTATCTACATAGTAGAAACCGCCGACACCTTTTATAATTCTTCCTTTATACTTTTTATCAGACATAGTTTACAATCCGTCCGTTCTTATTCAAATCAGTTGGTAATTCCGGGAGCACCGTTTCCTGTTCCGCCCGAACCGGAAGAACCGCCCGATGAGCCGCCCGATGAGCCGCCGCTCGATGAGTTGGACGAACCGCCGGTTGTTCCGCTGTTAGAGCCGCCGGTCGAACCGCCGTTCGAACTTCCGTTTGAGCCATTATTTGACGACGAGCTGTTTGAACCGCTGTTCGATGAGTGTGACGAACCGCCGTTGCCCGTGCCGTTATTGGAATTTCCGCTTTGCGAATTATCCGTTGACGAAGGGGTCTGTTGTTCGTTCTTTTTATCGGTATTCGTCTTTGACGAATTATCGGTTGTTGTGTTCGACTTATTATCGGTCTTGCTGTCCGAGCCTTTGCTTACATAAAGCGTTACAAGACTTCCGCTTGCAGCCTTTGAACCTGCCGCAGGCTCTTGTCTGATGACGATTCCCGCTGCCGTGTCGCTGCTCTCTTCCTCGACAACGTTCACACGGAAACCGCTTGCCGAAATTTTTGCCTTTGCATCATCGACCTTAAGCTTTGCATAATCATCAACATTTTTTAATTCCGCCGCTGTCTTTGAACCCGAACTTACCACAACGAATATCCGAATATCCTTACCGCTGATTTCCGTCCCTGCCGCTTTGTCCTGTTCGAGAATCGTTCCTGCCTCTTTGTCGCTTTCGCGTTCGCCGTTCTTGACAATGCTAAAGCCTTGGGGCTTGTATTGATTCTGTGCGTCGGTGAGCTTCATATCAATAAGGTTCGGTATTGTCACCTTGTCCCCACCGCCGAAAATCGCCGACATCGGACCTTTAATCAGGAAAATCACTCCGGCAAGCACCACAATCGCAGCAAGGATTGCGGCAAATGTAATTCTCTTTTCTTTCTTTTTCTGTTCGCGAATCTGTCGTTGTCTGTCCATACGCCTTCTCCTGTTTTCCTCTATATCTCTGTCAAGCTTTTCCGCGTACCGATTCGGTTCGGAATCATTTTGAACACCGTTCGCCTGCATTTGGTTATGACTGCGGCGATAGTTATCAATATCTTCATCGCCTATCGGGTCGCGCTTTATTGTTGCGTCAATATCCTCCGCCGCTGCCGCTCTGATGCTTGTATTCGGATTCTTTATGACCTTTTTAAGGTCGGATAAGAATTCGTCCGCGCTTGCGTATCTCAAACTCTGTTCTTTATTCAGCGCTTTCATCACAATATCCTCCATTGCTTTGGGAATATCGCTGTTCAATATCCGCGGAAGAACGGGTTTTTCCTGGATATGCTTAATCGCAATCGCAACGGCTGTGTTATCATTAAACGGAAGCCGCCCCGTGAGCATCTCATACAAAACAACGCCGAGCGAATAAATATCGGTTCTCTCGTTTGTATAACCGCCCCTTGCCTGTTCGGGCGAAAGGTAATGCACCGTTCCGATTGTCGATGTTGAGGTTGTCGTTGTTGCTTGCGTGGTCGCACGCGCAATGCCGAAATCGGTTACTTTAAGCACCTGTTTATCGGTCATAATTATATTCTGGGGCTTTATATCCCTGTGAATCACGTTCTGTTTGTGCGCCGCCGACAAGCCCTCGCATATCTGCGCCGCGAACTCCGCCGCCTGTCGCCACGGAAGAACGTGTTTTTCGGCAATATATTCTTTAAGGGTTATACCGTCAACGTATTCCATAACGATATAATAAAGCCCGTTTTCAAAACCGACATCATATATCGACACAACGTGCGGATTGGTGATTCTCGCCGCCGCCTGTGCCTCTGTGTTAAAGCGGTGAACAAACTCTTTGTCATCTCTAAGCTCTTCTTTTAAGACTTTTATTGCGACAAGTCTGTTCAAAAAGTGACAGCGCGCCTTATAGACATACGCCATACCGCCTTTTCCTATCTCCTCTAATATTTCATAACGCCCCGCAAGCATTTTTCCTACTAAATCCATAAATCATTCCTCCTATATAAAGCGGATACAAATAACGGTTATGTTATCGAGTCCGCCCTCATCTTTTGCGGCGGCAATCAACGAATTGACCGTATCTTCCGATGTTTTTTTACTTTTGATAATCTCGAGAATCCTGTTATCATCGAGCATTGTCGAAAGCCCGTCACTGCAAATTATCATCACGTCACCCGGCGAATAGTTATATTCAAATATATCCGTTCTGACCGATTTGTCCGTTCCGACCGCGCGTGTAATAATATTCTTTTGCGGATGCAGCCGAGCCTCTTCTTTTGTTATCGTCCCTCTCATAACGAGTTCGGACACAACCGAATGGTCGGTGGTAATCTGGACGATTTCATCATCTCTGACCGCGTATGCGCGGCTGTCGCCGACATTTGCCACATACGCCGTTCCGTCATCGATAAACGCCGTAACAACCGTTGTTCCCATTCCCCGATGAATCGGGTTTTCGGATGCCATCGTATAAACGCCCGTGTTTGCAGCCGACACGGCTCGGCTGAGCTGTCCCGGTATCTCTTTTTCGCCCGATTCAAGCAGCCTGTTCATCTCTTCCGCGATGAGCTTGACCGCGTTCTGACTGGCGACCTCTCCTGCATTGTGCCCGCCCATTCCGTCCGCCAGAATGCAAAAGCCTCTTTCGGAATTATCACCGAATCCGCATATGCAATAGCAATCCTCGTTCAGCTCTCTTATGCATCCGACATCACTTAAACCAAATACTTCGACCAATCAACACACCCCCTGTAACTCATAATTTTCCGAATTTATCGGGGGGTTATCCTCCTAAAATTCGGATATGTCTGTTGCGTTGAATAAATTGTTTATATATTTTATCTTATTTTACAAAATGTTTATTGTATTCCCTCTGCCGCGGCTCTGAGCTGTCCGCACGCCGCGCTTATGTCCGCACCCATCTCACGTCTGACCGTTGCCGAAACTCCGCCGTTTTCAAGCGTTTGGCGAAAGCGTTCGACCGACCTCGCCACCGTCGGCGAAAATCCCGTGCCGCTGACCTTGTTGACGGGGATAAGATTAACGTGGCACAACATTCCCGATATAAGCGAAAGCAAGGCTTTTGCCTCATCGGTTGTATCGTTCACGCCGCTTATCAGAGTATATTCAAACGATATTCGTCTGTTTGTCTTTTTTATATAATATCGGCACGCCGACATCAGCGTTTCTATATTATACCTTCTGTTAATCGGCATAATCCGCGAACGTTTTTCATCCGTCACCGCGTGGAGCGATATTGAAAGGGTTATCTGTAAATCCCTGTCGGCAAGCTCGTATATCCTGTCGCATATTCCGCAGGTCGAAAGAGATATATGTCTTTGCCCTATACCCAACCCGAGCGGATTGTTCACATTTTCAAGGAATTTCATAACGTTGTCAAAATTGTCGAGCGGCTCGCCCATACCCATAAGCACAATGTTCGAAATTCTCTCACCGAGGTCATTTTGAACCGCGGCAACCTGACCGATTATCTCGCCCGCCGTTAAATTTCGTATCTTACCGCCTTTTGTCGATGCGCAAAAGGCACAGCCCATTGCACAGCCGACCTGAGATGATACGCATATCGTATACCCGTGATGATATTTCATAAGTACGGATTCAATAAATCGTCCGTCCTCTAATTGTAACAGATAACGACGTGTTTCGTCAATAGATGAAACAAATTTTTTTGAAATTTTCAAGCCGTTCGCCGAATATTTTTCCGCCAAACGCTCTTTTAAGCGTTTGGGGATGTTTGTCATTGCATCAAAACCGCTCTCAGTCTTATAAAGCCACTCAAAGATTTGTTTCGCCCGAAATTTCGGTTCGCCGAATTCAGCCATCATTTCTTCGATTTCGGCAAGCGTAAAATCTCTTAAATTCGTCTTAATTTCAATCTCTTCCTTTGCTTATACTCTATGTTTATACACGCGCGGAATTTTTAACCATTCGACAGATATAAAATCCGCTGCCGCCTGTTTCGTGAGCGAGATAAAGTTTTTCAAATTCTTTTTCAAACTCATTGTGCCGCTCTAAAAAACGTTCGATTTGATATTCGTTCTCATCTTTAAAAATCGTACAGGTCGAATACACCAAAACTCCGCCGTCTTTTAAATACCGCGCCGCGTTCTCCAAAATTTTCTCTTGAATTTTGCAAAGCTGTTCGATATCCTCGGGTCTGCGATTATACTTTATGTCGGGTTTTTTATGTATCACGCCGATTCCCGAACACGGAACATCCGCCAAAACGCGGTCGGCACAGCCGATATATTCTTCCGAAAGTTTTTCCGAATCGGCACATTTTGCCTCGATTATATCTATACCGAGCCGACTTGCAGCGTTCTCAATAAGTGCGATTTTATGCTTATGAATATCAAAAGCAATCACTCTGCCGCGGTTTTCCATAAGTTCGGCAATATGCGTTGTCTTGCCGCCCGGGGCGGCGCACAAATCCATAACCGTCTCACCGCTGTGCGGATTGAGTATTAGCGCCGCACGCATCGAATTTATATTCTGCGGCGTAAAAAGTCCGTCTTTGTATTGACTCAGACGCGCAATATCAATCGCGCCGAAAACACGCAGGCATTCGGGAACATCAACATCTTCCTCCGTCCTTATCCCCGATTCTTCCAGACTTTCGCAAAGCGCATGCGGCGTTGTTTTAAGAGTGTTCACCCTGAGCATCGTCAGATGCGGAATAAGGCTGTCGGTCAGGATACTTTCCGTTTCCTCAGCTCCAAATTGCTCAATCAGCTTTTCGGTTATCCAAAGCGGACACGAATACGCGGTTGACATAACCTCCGCTTTTGTGCCTGTCGGCTCGGGAAGGCTGTCGAGATTTCTCGATACGGTTCTCAAAACGCCGTTGACATAGCCTTTTGCCGCCGAATGTGCGTATTTTGCCGCAAGCTTAACCGCCTCGTTACAGGCGGCGGACGGCGGAATTTTATCCGTCATAACAAGCTGATACACTCCGCACCGCAATATCTGCAACACCCACGGGCTGAGCTTTTTCAGCCGTATTTTGGAATATGAGCGGATGATAAAATCAAGATATATCTTGTTTCTCAAAACGCCCATAACAATCTCGGTTGCAAGAGCCGTGTCGCGCGGTTCGGTGCCGCGCACACTTTCCAAAAGTGCGCGGTTTGAGTATTCACCGTCTTTTTCGATTTTAACAAGAGCCGCAGCAGCAGCCTCTCTCGGGTTTTTCGTCAAGAAAAATCACCTCATAATTCCACGGTTTTTAAATGAATTAATTCTTTATGAATTTAGGCACGAGTCTGTAGGGGCGGCTCTCGTCTGCCGACTCGGTCAATCGCAAAACGATTGTTACAGGCAATCTGCGACCCCGACCGCCCGATGCGCATTTACAATTATCCGCATTATTTGTTTACTCGTTCAAAAAGCCTGCCTCATATTCTCTAATCTCTGCTGTTTCTGTTGCCGCCGAATATCAGAATAAGTCTGAGCAGGCTGAGCAGAGAACTCAACGCCGCCGCAACATATGTCAATGCCGCCGCGCGCAAAACTTTGGACGCACCCTGCATTTCATCGGGCGCAAGAATGTTTTGACCTTCAAGCGTACGCAGGGCGCGGCTGCTCGCGTTAAATTCAACCGGCAGAGTTATAAGCTGAAACAATACTGTTGCCGAAAAAAGTATTATTCCCAAATCAACCAAAGTTTGGTTATACGAAAGGATTATACCCAATATGATTATCGGCATCGAAAGCATATTGCATACATTAACCGCCGGAACAATCGCATTTCGCACTTTTATCGGTGAATACCCCGTTGCGTGCTGAATCGCGTGTCCGACCTCATGCGCGGCAACGCCGACCGCAGCCACCGATTGGCTCGAATATGTCGATTCGGACAGATGTACAACATTTGTGCGCGGGTCATAGTTATCGGTAAGTTCGCCCGAGATACGCTCGATTCTCACATCATAAAGTCCGTTCATATCAAGAATTTTTCTTGCCGCGTCCGCACCCGTCAACCCAAAACGATTATACATACGCGAATACTTTCCGAATGTTGATTTTACGTTTGCCGATGCCCAAATCGAAAGAATTATTGCAGGAAGCAATATTATCCATGTCGGGTCATAAAAAAGGAATGGCATATTATTATCATCTCCGTTATATTATTTGTTATTTCAATATTATATTTTCGTCAATATCATGACCGTTGAGATAGCTCGCAACGGTCATACGCTTGCCGCCCTTGAACTGAATCTCATCAACAACAACGCTGTCTTTGCCGCATGAGATTTCAAGTTTTTTGTTCACAATGCGGATTTTGCCGGGCGGAGCATCAAAGCCGCTGCCCTTTTTCACACCGAAAACCTTCATCATTTCATCGCCGTACATTGCATAACTCATCGGCCACGGGTTTGTTCCCCTTATAAGGCTCAAAACCTCATCCGCGCTCTTTGTCCAATCGATGTGACCCGTTTCTTTGGTCAGCATCGGTGCGTGTGTTGCCTCACTTTCGTCCTGTTCAGTGCGCGGCGCTGTTCCGTCTTTTATCGCGTTCACCGTCTTTAACAAAAGTTCTGACCCCGATTGCGACAGGCGCGTATAAAGCTCGCCGTATGTTTCATCGGGCAGAATTTCCGTTTCATCGGTAAAAATTATATCGCCGGTATCAACTCCCATTTTCATATACTGGGTGGTAACGCCTGTTGTCTTGTCACCGTTTATTATCGCCCACTGTATCGGCGCTGCGCCGCGGTATTTGGGAAGAACCGAGCCGTGAACATTTACACATCCGTATTCGGGAAAATCGAGTATATACTCGGGCAAAATCTTTCCGTATGCCACAACGGCGATGAGCTGTGGTTTAAGCTCATCGAGAACCTTTTCAAACTCCCCGTCTTTCAGGGTCTGCGGCTGATAAACCGGAATGTTTTTGCTTATCGCGTACTCTTTGACGGGCGGCGGTGTAAGCTTGTGCCCTCTGCCCTTTGGCTTGTCGGGCTGTGTTACCGCGCCGCATACGTCAAAACCGTTCGACACAAGTATATCCAAACACGGAACGGCAAAATCGGGCGTTCCCATAAAAAGAATTTTCATTGCTGCGTTTCAATCCTCGTTTCATAAAACTTTTATATACTATTATACTTATATATTGTACATCATATCACGACAATTATCAAGTATTATTTTTCCGCTTTATTAAGAATTTATATTTTGTTCATATCTTTTTGTGTTTTTTCGTATATTTAACAAGTATTTACAAATATTACGCTTATAAGGTTATGCGCGAACGTGGTAAAAGTTTGAATATAAGTTTGCGCCGAAGGCGCTTTCCTCGCAAAAAGGTGGTAGTGACAGCGAAACGTTGCGAATGCGTTTACAAGTGAATAGGGTTCCCACAAAATCCAAGAGGTTTTGTGGGATAAAGGAGCGGCAGTCGATAAAACGAAGCCGTATTTT
>OIYO01000356.1_pt1 | contig 40295 bp, 32 predicted proteins | sample 1588191 | NCBI WGS metagenome assembly OIYO01 (sample SAMN03283275) | human gut metagenome | biome: human-associated habitat; material: feces | host: Homo sapiens | place: Peru | collected 2012 | reverse complement strand
CTCTTTCAATATTCATTTTTCAATTTACATGTGACATATCTATTTTAAACCTATAAAAAAAAAAGTTTCACGTTTTTGATACATAAAATTTGAAAAAAATTCACGTTTTTGATATATATAATTTTAAAAAGTTTCACGTTTTTGATACATATAAATAATAAATTATTTTTTAACGATATATTATTTGACAATTTAGATAATGAAAAAGCCACGTGTTAATGTAAAGAAACAAAAGTTTTACTTTAACAAACACGTGGCTTTATTTATATTATATAATTATTCTATTTTTATTATTACAATTAATTCTTTGTATATCGCCAATTTACAGTAGTTGGTCCATCTTGATTCCAATTTTCATCCCAACCATCTGGCTTTTTACTTGCCTCACAATTTATTACTAAATTCTTATCATCTTTAAAAACTCCTCTACCCATCGTTTGAACATTATTTTTAATAGTAATTTCACTTAAAGATTTACAACCTAAAAATGCATTTGCACCAATACTTGTAACATTATCAGGTATATTTATCTGACTTAATTTTTCACAACTACTAAATGTAGAACCTTGTATTTTTGTTAAGCCACTTGGTAATTTTACACTCTCTAAAGATTTACAACCATTAAAGCAATTAGTTCCTATGCTTGTAACTCCATCTGGTATATCAATAGTTTTTAAACTAGAACAATCCAAAAAAGCATCACTTGAAATACTTCTTAAAGAATCTGGTAATTTTACCTCTTTAAGAGAACTACAGGATCTAAAACAATGAACTGGTAACGATGTTATATTACTTTTTATTTCAACTTTTTCTAAATTTAAGCACATTCTAAAAGCATATGAATTTATCCATGTTACTGATTCAGGTATAACAATATCAGAAATAGCGGTACCCGCTAAACAACCTTCACCCAAATATTTTATACTTTCATGTAAATTAATATATTTTAAAGATGAGCACCCCCCGAAGGATTCAGCCCACAATTTTTCCACAGAATTAGGTAATTCTATTTTTGCAAGACATGTACACCCAGAAAACATATAATGACTAATCTCTCTTAAATTTTGAGATAATTTAACTTCATTTAATGATGTACAACCATTAAATACGCTCCTTTCTACTTCAGTTATACTATCTGGCATAATTATTTTTTTTATATTTGTTTGCCTAAAAAAAGCAGATTCTAAAATTTTAACACAACCATCTGGTAATTTTAAAATATAATTATTATTTTCTAAATAACTATTAAAATCATCTTGATTTTTAATTCCTTTTAGTTTAGTTTTATTTTCATCTTCCCATTCAAATAAATCTTTATCTGCTGTTATAATTAAATATCCAGATGGATTAATTCCCAAGTCCTTTAACCATTTTTTCTCATTTTCTTTTACATTTTTTGGATAGTATATTAATTCATCATTTTCTATTCCAAGCTTTCCAACATATTTTTCCTTAAAACTTGATATATACTTATTCATTTCTTTTTTTGTTGGTACCTCAGTCATTGTAATATTTTCTCGTGAAGCTGTGTAATCTTTTAATGTTTCACTTCCTATGTAGAGGTACAGTTCATTTTGAAAAGCTCTAACATCCTCTTTAAAACTTGCTTCTTTAGCACTCTCAATTGGATTATTTTTAGAAAGTGTAATTATTACAGTTGCAGCTAAAATAATAACTACTATTATAGTAATAATAAGCACTATCAAAGATATTCCTTTTCTTAATTTATAATTTTTCATATTATCTAAAATCTCCTAAAACTAATACACTTAATTAAGTATACATTAATAACATAAAATATTCAATATAATTTTAAAATTTGTTAAAAAGATTTATATATGTATATGGATATCTTTCCATAATATAAAAACACGTGATATAAATTGAGGTAAAAGAAAAAATTGCACCTCAAAAATCACGTGGCTTTACATTTATATTCTAAACTCAGATTCTTTAAATCTACTAATGACCCTATCTTTTCCAAGTATTTTCATTATTTCATATATATCTGGTGTATTATGCCTATTTGTAACAGAAGTCCTTATTATATCTGAAAAATCTGCAATACTTCCTACAAAATTATCTGGATTTTCTTTGTACTCCTTCATATTAGTACAGAATCCAAGATTATTTGCAAGTTCCTTCATTCTGCTAAACCAAGTATCCTTATCATCATTTTCGTTATATACACTAGAATATTTCTCTATTACATCTAAAATAACTTCTTTAGTCAATTTATCTGTAACTCTAAAGTCATATCCTTCTTTTATATCATCTTTAAAATACTCATCAAAGAAATAAAAGAAAGTAGGTATAATATCTTCCCATTTATATATATCTTTACGTATTTTTTTTGCTCCATCTCTTTCTAAAGCAAAGATTTTTTTGCTATACGCCTCATCTTTTGAAATTAGGTTATATACTTCTTCGTTATATTTTTTTGCCCAATCAAGAACAGCTTTTAATACTTCATCACTATTCATTCTTGATATTACCTCTTTTGATACATCATTTAATTTTACATTATCAAATAACGCACCTGAAGTATTTATCTTTTTTAATTTAAGTTCAAATAAATCATTACTTTCATTTTTATGAGCTCTTTTCCAGTTTTCAAAATCCGAATTAATTAGAGTTAAAAGATATTCATTTACTGATTCTACTGGATATCCTGCTTTTAAGAAATATGATACAGCAGCTTCACTATCTTTTCTTTTACTAAGCTTTCTTTTAGATGTTCCATCTAATTTCATTATACTTGGAATATGCACAAACACTGGTGCCTTAAATCCCATAGCATAGAATAACTCTAAATGAATAGGAACTGAAGATACCCATTCTTCTCCCCTTATAACATGTGTTGTTCTCATAAAATGATCATCACAAACATGTGCAAAATGATAAGTTGGAAGTCCATCTGATTTTAAGATTACTATATCTTGATCATTTTGTGCAATATCAATTTTTCCCTTTATACCATCTTTAAAACTTACTTTTTTTAAGTGAGATCCATTTGATCTAAATCTTAAAATATACTTTTCTCCTGCTTCAATCCTTGATATATATTCATCAACTGATATATTTCTACATTTTGCATATACTGAGTAATACCCAGGTACAATTTTATGTTCTTCTTGATAATCATGTGTCTTTTGCAACATTTCTGGTGTACAAAAGCATGGATATGCAAGTCCTTTTAAAAGTAAATGTTTTGCACAAATTCTATATATTTTTTCTCTCTTACTTTGAGTATATGGACCATAATCACCAATTTCTTTTCCTTCTTCAATAACTCCCTCATCTGGTGAAATATTAAATTCTCTCATTTGGGTAGTCAAGTCTTTTACACTATCTTTTACTTCTCTTTTTCTATCAGTATCTTCTATTCTAAGAAAAAATACCCCACCTGTTTGATTTGCAAGTTTTTTATTTATAAGTGAAGTAAACAAGGCTCCAGTATGTAAAAATCCTGTAGGAGAAGGAGCAAAACGTGTTACGCACGCTCCTTCTTTTAAATTCCTTTCAGGATATCTTTTTTCTAAATCTTCTACAGTTTCTGTTACATCTGGAAATATTAAATTTGCAAGTTTCTCATATTTTTCTTTTAAATTTTCATCCATTTTCAATCACCTTAAATATTAATTTCTATTTTTATCTAAATCTACATCCATTAATATTGGAAGTATCATTGGTTGACGTTTTGTTTTAGAATATACAAAACGCATTAAGTTATCTCTTAGATTTGATTTTATATTAGACCATTCACGAATATTTTCTTTATCGCATCTATCAAGTTCATCTTTTGCAACTTCTTTTATTTCTTCCATTAAGTCTTCACTTTCTCTTACATAAACAAACCCACGAGTTACTATATCTGGTCCTGAAATTACTTTCGCTGTTTTTCTATCTAGCGTTACAACAACTATTATAACACCATTTTCAGATAATAACTGTCTATCTCTAATTACAATATTTCCAACATCACCAACACCAAGTCCATCTACAAGTATCATACCAGAAGGTACTTGAGTTGTAATTTTAGCATCATGTTTTCCAATTTCAAGAGTTCTACCATTTTCCATTATAAATATATTTTCTTTTGGTGTACCTGTTTCGACTGCAAGTTCGCCATGCATTTTTAAAAATCTATACTCACCATGAACTGGCATAAAATATTTTGGTTTTACTAATGATAACATTAATTTTAATTCTTCTTTGCAAGCATGACCAGATACGTGTACATCGGCAAGTTGATTGTATATAACTTCAGCACCTAATTTTTCTAGTTCATCAATTACTTTATCAATTGATTTTTCGTTACCAGGTATAGCAGATGATGAGAAAATTACTAAATCATCTGGTGTTATTTGAACTTTTTTGTGCTCACCTGCTGACATACGGCTAAGTGCAGACATTGGTTCACCTTGTGTTCCAGTTGTAATTATTAATAATTCTTCAGGATTATAGTTATTTATTTTATCTATATCAATAATAGTTCCTTCTGGTACTTCTAAATATCCTAGTTCTTGTGAAACTGCAAGAACATTTATCATACTACGACCAACAACTGATACTTTTCTGTTACATTTTACAGCAGCATTCATTATTTGTTGCATTCTGTGTATATTTGATGCAAATGTTGCAACTATTATTCTTTTTTTACAGTTTGTAAATATTTTATCAAACTCATGTCCTACTATACTTTCTGACATAGTATATCCGTCTCTTTGAGCATTTGTACTATCAGACATTAGAAGCGTTACACCTTCTTCACCAAGTTCTGCAAGTCTTGCAAAATCCATTGGTTTTCCATCTATTGGTGTATAATCTACCTTGAAATCTCCTGTATGCACTACTGTTCCAACAGGTGTCTTTATTGCAAGTCCTGCTGAATCTGCAATTGAGTGTGTCATTCTTATAAACTCTACCTTAAAGTGTTTTAAAGCTATAACGTCACGTGGTTTTACACATTTTAGCTTTGTACTTTTTTCTAAGTGATGTTCTATCAATTTTGCTTTGATTAGACCTAATGTTAATTTTGTTCCATAAATTGGTACATTTATTTTCTTTAAGAAATATGGTATTGCACCTATATGATCCTCATGCCCATGAGTTATAAATAAAGCTTTTACTTTATCTTTATTTCTTTCTAAGTATGTTATATCTTGAATTACTAAATCAACACCTAACATATCATCCTCTGGAAATGCAAGTCCGCAGTCTACAACTATTATTTCATCTTTATATTCAAAAACAGTCATATTTTTACCAATTTCATTCATACCACCTAGTGGAATTACTTTAAGTTTAGCATCTGCAAATACAGTAGGTTTAGATGATCTAGATACAACAGGCCTTGTATCCATATTTAAGAATTCAACATTTGGCCCTTTTTTTAATAATTTCTTCTTCGTATCCTTTACTAACTCCTTATTATTTAATACATCATTTTTATCTTTTCTATTTGTTCTTGTTGTTCTTGTTGTTTTATTACCTCTAGAATTTGAATTATTTCTTTTTGTTAAAGGCGCAGTTTGCCCCTTTCTTTTGTAATCCTTTTTTTCTTCCATTAAATTATTATTCCTCCTTTAATATTTACTTTTCAATTTACTTTAACCACGATCAATATATATTATAGTATTACTACTATTATATTCTAAAATATAATTTTAACACGAACTCAATATACATAGCTTATATTATACACCGAAAGCAAAAAAAAGTCAAATTAGAAAGTTGTCTAATTTTGACTTATAACAAAAATATAATTATTTTTCTATATACTTTTTATAGCATTTTCTGCATACTGCTTTATACATTTCATTTCCACCAACAACTATTTTGTCACCATCAATTATTGCTTTCCCATCTTTATATCTCATATTTATAGTTGCTTTTCTGCCACATTCACATATTGTTTTTATTTCTTCAATCTTATCTGCTATTGCCATTAATTCCTCTGAGCCCTCAAATAATTCGCATTTAAAATCAGATCTAAGTCCATAACATATAACTGGAATTTCTAAAAAGTCTACTACATCTGATAATTCATTTACATGTTTTTTAGTTAAAAAATTACATTCATCTACTAGAATACAATTTGGCTTTTCTAATAAAGATGATACATATTCATAAATATTAGTATCTTCATTTATTATATATGCCTCTCTTGAAATCCCAATTCTAGTTGTAACCTTTCCAACTCCATATCTGTTATCTATACTTGGAACCATAAGTAAACATTTTTGGTTTCTTTCCTCATAATTATATGCAACTTTTAACAAATCTATTGATTTACCAGATCCCATTGTTCCATATCTAAAATATAACTTTGCCATACAAACACCTCTTTATTAATAATTTTTTATCTATAATATTTTAAGAAAAAATCCTAAATTTTCTTTGAAATTATCCCAAACTTAGAAAATATCTATTACAAGTATTTTATCATCCAACTTTAAGTAATTCTCCTATTTTTAATAATATTTGTGAAAATCGATTTTGTTCATCGTCTAAATCAATAAGATCAAATTCATTTTCTAGCTCAAATAACAAAATACTAGCTACTTTATAAAATTTATCTTGACTTAATCCTCTAACTGCTATATCTATATCAGAACTTTCATTATAGTTTCCATTAACAAGTGAACAAAATATAAATATTTCTTTTGAATTATTTTTCTTTATAATTTTTATTGCTTTTTTATCCCCCTTTACAACCAAGAATATTAGATATACTAAATCTTTTCTTGTGACTTCAAAAAACTATTCTTTACCAGAATTCAATTTTCTTATTTCTTTAGCATTTTTATCAGATACAACTTTTTTTCCTGTCTTTCTTTCTAATTGTTCTCTCGCAACTCTGGCTATATTTCCACCTTCTATTACAGAATCTTGTGCTTCCATAAATCCTTTTTCATTTTTACTTTTTGAAATTTCTGTAGAAGATGTTTCTGCTAGCATATTAAGTACTAATTCCATATTAGTCATATTATCTCGTAAATTTTCCTTTTTTAAACCTTTTAAATTTTTATATTCTTTTACTGAATGTCCACTCCAAGCCTGTGTTAAAATATTTGTTAATATTGCAAAATCTTTTGCCTCGCTTATTCCTTTTTCTTTTAGTTCATCCGTAAATTCTTTTCTTATATCTATTGTTTTTAACCTTTGATTTATCCATTCTTCTGAATATCCTTTTTTTCTGTATATATCTAATGCTCTATTTATTGCTATTTCTGGATCATATGCTTCATCTATTCGTTCTTTTCCTACTTGAGCTAACCATAGTTTAAATGGTTCTGCTTTTTTAGATGGTATTGATTGTATTAAACGCAAAACTTGCTCCGTATTCATTACATCAGTGTTATAATATTTTCCATCAGATGATTGCATTTTCAGTTGGTAACAATTTGTTACCAACTCACTTCCTTCCTTATTTAATCTCATTTTTAATGTTTTCCAATATTTTCTACCTGCCTGATAATCATTATCAGTTAATGCTGATACTATATCAACAACCGAAAAATACCATTTTTCTTTTTCTTCATCCCATTTTGCTCTAATTTTTTTATCTTCAAATAATTTTAATTCATTATTTTGCTCCATTATTACCTCTTTTCCTCAAATATCTACTATTTCTATACATTTTGATTTCAAATTTATTTTCTACATTTATACCATATTTTTTGGTATTTTTCAATACTTTTACGAAATTTCGTTCTTTTTTTATTTATCTTTAACTTCTATTATTATTTTACATGATTTTTAGAAAAAAATAAAGTCCTAAAAATTCACTTTTAAGACTTTATTTTCCATTTAATCAAATTTGTAAGAGAAAAGAAGAAGACAGTTTCAACTGCCTTCTCATTGCTTTAGCACTTATTTATTAACTATAGCAAAATTTAAATTATATATATTATTAGTTATAACCTATGCTTTTGTTCCACACTCTGGACAAAATTTTGAATCTGGATCAAGCTTATTTCCACAATTTGTACAGAATTTAGCTTCTACTTTTTTCTCACCACATTCTGCACAAAATTTACCTGTATTTTCAGTTCCACATTTAGAACATTTCCAAGTGTTATTTTGTGGTTTTTCCTCTACCACCTCAGGTGTTGCTGGAGCTTCAACTGGAACTTCTGGCTTTACAGGTGTTTGAGCTTTTGTAGCAGCATCTTGTTGTGGTGTCATTGGAGCTGCACCATTTCCATTTGCAACGCCACCAAAAGCATTACCACTTGCCATATTCATCATACCTATTCCCATAAATCCATTTGCTGCACCATTTGAATTACTAGCTGCATTTTGGACAGCATTTGCATATGCACCAGTCATTACACCTTGTTGTTGATATGCGTCTCCACCAATTTCATAATTATCAATTTTCTCTTTAGATTTATCATCTAGAGTTAAACTTTCAACAATAAATGAAACAAGTGAAATACCTCTTTTTCTAATTGGTTCATCAAATACATTTTCATCCATTATTTTCTTTATTTCATCAGTTTTATTTGGAAGTTCAAGTACCTCTATTTTGTATTTATCACTTCCTAAGCTGTTCATTACATTAGAGAAAGCTCCTATAACTTCAGATCTCATTTGTTCTACTAAATCAGCTTTTCTGTATACATCAGCTGTTCCAGCTATTTGTGACATAAATAAAAATGGATCTGAAATTCTAAATGTATATTTACCAAAACATTTTACTTCAACACTCATTGCAAGATATGAATTTGTTCTTGCGTTCATTATTGGATGACCCCAATCTTTGTATGGTACTGGAGCTGGTGTTCCAAATTTGTTATCTAATATTTCTTTTATATTGAAGAAAAATACAGCTTGTTGTTTAGCTGTTGCACCATTATATGTAAATCTTTGCCACATCTCTTTAAACATTCCACCAAATTGTCCTGCAAATAGTGATGGTGTTGATGAATCACTAAATGTATATACACCTTCTTCTGCAGATGCATCTACTATTCTACCATTATCATATATAATAGCACATTGTCCTGGTCCTACAATGACAGTACTTCCATTTGAAATAACTCCATTTGGTGTAGTCTTTTTTACCATTAATACATCATTTGGCATGTCTTCACATCTTATTGCCTCTTTCCATTGATCATGTAAAGTAGAGCCAACTGCTCCTACTGCTGCTTTAATTAATCCCATTTTAATTCCTCCTTAAATGAATTAAGGACTAAGCTAAATAACTTAGCCCTTATTTTTTTATTTATTATTTTATTCCTTCAAGTCCTGAAAGTACCCAATCATGTTCACCTGTTGTTATAACACTTCCACAATATTCACATTGTCCTGCTGATGTTATTTCAGTTGGTGCTCCACAATTTGGACAGTTAGTTGTTGATTTGTTACTTGTTCCAGCATGAGTTTTTACTCCATTTTTTCTTATAAATGTAAGTTTATATCTCATATGCCAATCAGTATTTTTATTTCCTTCAACAACTTCCTTAGTTGTTGCATCTATAATATAGTCTTTCATAACAGCCTTTAAGTATACTTCAATAATTTCTTTATCTCCATCTACTTTATGACTCATTAATTCAGCTGATTCTACTGCAACTCTTTCTATCATGTTTATCCTGTTGTTATTAATATATTCTTGTAATTGTGCATTATGTTGTTCAAATAATTCATTTGATTCGAATGGTCTAATAATTTTCCAATCTCTTGCTGTCCATGCTGCTTGTAGTTTAACAAAGACATCTTTTGTCCAAGATAAGAATTTTTCCTCTGAGAATTCTGGATCAGTTTGTCTAATTTCATCTGCAATACCCTTCGTATTTGTTTTTATTGAATCTGTTGAACCATTTACTAAATTATTTAATGCATCAGTATGTTTATTGTTTGTTTTACCATTAGCTCTAGAAGTTACAAATATTGCTACTCCCACAATAATAATTCCTACTATTAGTCCCCATATTGAACCTCCTCCTTCACTACTGGAACTTGAGTAATCACTTCCTGAGTGCGAAGATCCTGAATAGCTAGAAGACCTACTAGAATGTGAACTACTAGAATGTGAACTACTAGATGATGATCCACTATCGTATCTATTTATATTTCCAACATCTGCAAATATACATGTGGATACAGAAATAACAGTAACAAGAACAAATACTGCTATAATCTTTAAAAAACTTTTCTTTTTCATTTTTACCCCCTATACAAAAACTATGACAAAATGTAACAATAATTTTATCTATTATAGTATATTATATTTTATTCTTTGTGTCAATTGATATGTATTTTTTTATTATTTTTTATACCCTACTTGTATATAAAAATATTTCCAAGCAAATAAATTTACTTGGGAATATTTTTTATTGTTATTTTAAATTAAAGAATGCATTTTTTCCTGCATATTCAGCTACAGATCCTAATTCTTCTTCAATTCTTAATAATTGGTTATATTTACATACTCTATCAGTTCTTGAAGGAGCACCAGTTTTAATTTGTCCTGCATTCATAGCAACAACTAAATCTGCAATTGTTGTATCTTCAGTTTCACCTGATCTGTGAGATACTACAGCTGTCATTCCAGCTCTATTTGCCATAGATATAGCGTCTATTGTTTCAGTTACTGTTCCTATTTGGTTAAGTTTTATAAGGATTGAATTTGAAACTTTCATATCAATACCTTTTTGTAATCTTTTTGTATTTGTAACAAATAGATCATCACCTACTAATTGTATTTTATTTCCTAGTTTTTCTGTAAGTAATTTCCATCCTTCCCAATCTTCTTCAGCAAGACCATCTTCTAAAGATATAATTGGATATTTAGATGCTAAATCTTCCCAGAAAGCAACCATTTCTTCGCAAGTATACATTTTGTCTGATTTCCAGAAATAGTATTTTCCTTCTTCACCTTTTTTCTTAGCTTCATCATACATTTCAGTTGCAGCAGCATCAATTGCAATTTTAAAGTCTTCACCTGGTTTGTATCCTGCTTTTTCAATTGCTTCAACAATTACTTGTAAAGCTTCTTCATCTTTAGATAGGTTTGGAGCAAATCCACCCTCATCACCAACTGAAGTTGCAAGTCCTTTTGCTTTTAATACTGATTTTAAATTATGGAATACTTCAGCACACCATCTAAGAGCTTCTTTGAAACTATCAGCACCTACTGGCATTATCATAAATTCTTGGATATTAACACTATTATCTGCATGTTTACCACCATTTAATATGTTCATCATTGGAACAGGTAAAACTTTAGCATTTACACCACCAAAATAGTTGTATAAACTTACCCCTAAAGCTTCAGCAGCTGCTCTTGCTACAGCAAGTGATACACCTAGTATAGCATTTGCACCAAGTTTTCCTTTATTTTCAGTACCATCAAGTTCAATCATTGCTTTATCTATTTCAACTTGATCTAAAGCATTCATTCCTTCTATTTCAGGAGCAATAATATCATTTACATTATCTACTGCTTTTGTTGTACCTTTTCCAAGATATCTTGATTTATCTCCATCTCTTAATTCTACTGCTTCAAAAGCACCAGTAGATGCACCAGATGGAACTGCAGCACGTCCTACAAATCCTCCTTCTACAATAGCCTCAACTTCTACAGTTGGATTTCCTCTTGAATCTAATATTTCTCTTGCATAAATAGATTCTATTTCTAAGTATTGTTTCATAAAAAATTCCTCCTTATTTTTTTATTATATATATATATATTAACTATAGCAAAACTATAGCAAATAACAAATTAATTAGTATAGTACATTATCCGGTAAACTATATTTTTTATTAGGTTCATACTTGTTAAGTTCACCCTCATTAGTTATATTATCTATGTCATTTTTAACAATTTTAATTTCTGGATTAACACCATCTTGTAAAAGATCTGTAAATTCATTTTTTTTATTTTTAGATTTTACATCTTGTCTACTTGTAGTAACTTGTTGTTCATATTTACCTAATTCTTCATCACAAATTTCTTCTAAATTGTTAGATATACTTTTATCTGCTTCGTTATAATCTTCATATATATGTCCTACTGTATTTTTTACTCTATTTTCAATCTCATATATAACGTCTTCATTTTGTATACCTTTTCTTTCAAGTATTTGCCTTACTCTACTTTTAAATTCAGGCGCGTAAGTAAAATATTCATCTTGTTCATCTTTTTCTTTTTTACTAATTTTGCCTTTTTCTTCAGAATATATGTCAAATAATTTACTTTTTTTACCAACAAGTTTATACCTTAAATCATCATTATCAGTGTTTATGACTTCTTCTCTTCTTGAATCTACACCATAATTTAGTATATCTTTAAATATATTTTCTTTTTCATCTAAGTTTTTATCTAAATTATATACTGGTTCTAAAGATTCATATAGTGCTTTTTGTACATCTTTATCATTATTTTTAAGAATATTCGGTATATATTCATTAATTAATCTATCTAGCTTTTCTTTAATTTTTAAATCATCTTTAGCTTTACCAAACAAATCCCTTACTTTATTTGTGACACTTTCTTTTATTTCTTCAATTTGTTTATTCTTTATTTCATTTTCATTCATATATAACCCTCTTAAATATTATTATATAGAAAGTTCTCTTAACCTTCTTCTTTCAATTCTTTTATCTGCCTTTTCTGCTAATTCTTTTCTTCTATCTTGATATTGCTCTTCTATTTCTTTCTTTCTCTCTTGTTTAAATAAATTATCTTTACTATTTTCATATTCTTTTATTCTTTCACTCATCTCATAGTCAGCTATAGAATATTTTTCATCATTTATATAATATTCGTATTCAGCAATATATAACTTGTTTTCTTCAATTTCATCATCCATATTCCTTAATATAGTTTCAGCATCTTCTTTAACGTTATATTTATCTAAAGCTATATCACAAATTGATAAAATTGCCTTGTAATATGAAGGATCAAGACTGCCAGGAATATCTTTTGTATATCTTTTTGCAATATCTACAGATAATTTATAAAAAATATTTACAAAAGTTTTTGGTGACATTTTTCCATCAATTAGTCTAGAATTCAAATCTTCCATTAAGTCTTCAACATCATCTCTAATATTTGAATTTATAACATCTAACTTCTTTTTTATATCTAATTTTTCCTTTTTTTCTTTTTCATGTTGTTTTTTCTTAAATTCAGCATCTAGTTTTTCAAATTCTTTCTTCGAAATAAGTTTAAAACCTTTATGGCCACATATAGGGCATTTAGAATTAGAATATTTCTGCATTATTTCATCAACATATCTATATTCTACTTTTTTTATGCTTTTACTTACATAACCACATCTTGGATTAGTACATTTTACATATATGTCAACAAGTTCAGAAAGCTTTTTCTCTTCTTCTTTCTTTTCTTCTTTCTCTTTTTCCCATTCATTCATCCAATAGGCAGTAGAACCAGTATCTTTAAGTGGATCATATTCTTCATCTTCCATGTCGTTATATTCCATCTAAAGCCTCCTTTATTATACAATTTTTCTGTTATAACTCTACCAAGCTTTCTCCTGTCATCTCAGATGGTTTTTCTTCTCCCATAAGTGCAAGAAGAGTTGGTGCTAAATCACAAAGTCTTCCATTTTTTAAAGATTTTACTCTATCTGATACAACTATAAGTGGAACATCAAATGTAGAATGTGAAGTTATAGCCTCACCAGTTTTTAAATCAAGCATATATTCACAGTTACCGTGATCTGCTGTAATTAAAGCTTCTCCTCCTACTTCCTCTAGTTTTGATATTACTTTACCAACACATGTATCTAAAGCTTCAACAGCTTCAATTGCCTTTTCTATAATTCCTGTATGCCCAACCATATCGCCATTTGCATAGTTCATGATTATAACATCATATTTTTTAGATTCGATTGCATCTATAATTTTATCAGTTACTTCATAAGCAGACATTTCAGGTTTTAAGTCATATGTAGCGACTTTAGGTGATGCAACAAGTATTCTATCTTCACCTTTATACTGCTTTTCTTCTCCACCATTAAAGAAGAATGTTACATGTGCGTATTTTTCAGTTTCGGCACATCTTACTTGTGTATATCCTCTATTTGATAATACTTCACCCAAAGTATTTTTTAATGCTTGAGGTTTGTATGCAACATGTACATGATTTAAAGTTTCATCATATTCAGTCATTGTAACAAAATATAAATTGTTCATTTTTACAGTTTCAAACTCACTAAAATCTGGTTCTGTAATTACTCTTACAATTTGTCTTGCTCTATCTGGTCTAAAGTTAAAGAATATTACTGAATCTTTATCCTTAATTTTAGCTATTTCATTTCCTTCTTCATCAGTAATTACAATTGGTTTTACAAATTCATCAAACTCTTGAGCTTCATATGAATTTTCAACAGCTTTTTGAACTGTTTTAAATTTATTACCAATTCCATTTACCATTGCGTCATATGCAAGTTTTTCTCTATCCCATCTTTTATCTCTATCCATTGCATAATATCTTCCAGCAAGAGTAGCTATTTTTCCAACACCAATTTCTTTTATTTTTTCCTCAAGTTCTTTTAAGTATTCTATAGCAGATGTTGGAGGTGTATCTCTTCCATCTAAGAAAGCATGAATATATACATTTTCTATACCTTGCTCTTTTGCAAGTTTTAGTAATGCGTATAAATGGGAATTATGAGAGTGAACTCCTCCGTCAGATAAAAGTCCCATTAAATGCAAAGAACTATTGTTATTTTTTACGTTCTCTATTGCTTTTAAAAATTCTTCATTTTTAAAGAAATCTCCATCATTAATTTCTTTAGTGATTCTTGTTAAGTCTTGATATACTATTCTTCCTGCCCCTATATTTGTATGTCCAACTTCAGAATTTCCCATTTGACCTTCAGGAAGTCCAACAGCCATACCACTTGTTGCTATGTATGTATTTGGATATTTTGCTATTAATTTATCTAAATTTGGAGTATTTGCTAGTTTAAAGGCATTTCCTTTACTCTCATCATTTAGTCCTACTCCATCCATTATCATAAGTATGTATTGTTTATTTCCATGCATAATTTACATCTCCTCTATTTTTGTATTAGTAATTATATCATCTTTAGTCATAATTTACAATAGCTACAAAATCATTTTTAAGGCTAGCACCTCCAACCAAAGCTCCATCTATATCTTCCATATTAAGTATTTCTGAAGCATTAGCTGGCTTTACACTTCCTCCATATAAAATTCTTACTCTTTCTGAAACACTTGCACCATATTTTGTTTCTATAGCTTTACGTATAAAATGGCACATTTTATTTGCATCATCACTACTTGCTGTTTTACCTGTACCAATAGCCCAAATTGGTTCGTAAGCAATTACAATATTTCTTTTTAAATCATCACCTAGTATTCCATCTATACATTTATCTAATTGCTTTGCTACAACATCAAACATTGTACCATTTTCTCTTTGTTCTAAAGTTTCACCAACGCAAATTATTGGTTTTATATTATTTTCAAGTAATTTTTTTACTTTCTTATTTATCATTTCATCTGTTTCATTAAATATACTTCTTCTTTCACTATGTCCTACTATACAAAAATCTACAAATGCTGATACTAACATTGGAGCTGACGTTTCACCAGTATATGCACCCTTATCTTCATAATATACGTTTTGTGCTCCAAGATGTATATTTGTATTTTCAAGTAATTTTGATACTGTTCCAAGTGCTACAAAATTTGGACATATTGCAACATCTACAATATCTGTATTTATTCTATCTTTTATACTACTTACAAAAGCTTCTGCCTCTGTTATTGTATAATTCATTTTCCAATTTCCAACTATTAATTTTTTTCTCATTAAAACCACTCTCCAATTATTTATATATATACTTATACATGTATATATTTATATTTTAACACCAAATTATATTAAAAACAACTTTTAATTTAAATTTGTATAAAAATTGAGTGTATTATGGTTACTATTATAGTTCCAAATGAATTATTTCCTTTATAATTACCTCAATTGAATATTTTTTACGTAAATGTACTTTTTATTCAATAACATTATATTCTATTATTTTACTTTAATTTTCTATTTTTATCCACTTTTTTAGAGTCATAACCAAAGTATTAATTCCTATTTCATTTTTATTTATATAACAAACCATACTAAATATTTTAAGAAAAAATGTAAAATGAAAATAGGACAAATTTCAACTTGTATTTGAAATTTGTCCTATTTTTTTAATTTGTTATAACAAAATTGCTTACTGTAGCATCACTTATCCAATCAGGTTCTATTTTTTTATTACTAAATTTGAATTTTAATTTACCTTTATTATCTACACTCCAAGTTCCATTCCAGTAGGTTGGATTATCCATTTCTATAATTGAAAAATTATTATCAGATAGATTTTCATTTAATTTTGATATTAGGTTTTCAAATGATGTATCATCTAATGTAGAATTATTGATAATATACATACCTATTTTTTCTTGTATTTTGTTACAGTCATCTATAAATTTATTTTTATTTTCATCTTTGTTATACTCAGATTTTATTTCTGTACAATACTTTGTAGCATTTAATTTACTAATATCTGTTGAATCATTTATTTCTATTTTTTTATTTAATGATACAACTATAATGATTACAGATATTATTACAACAATAGAAAATACAAAAATTAAAAATTTCTTTCTATCTAGAGTATAACTCTTTTTATTTTTTTTTGCCATATTCTTTTCCTTTATTTATCTTGTAATGCTTCTATACCTGGAAGTTTTTTTCCTTCCATAAGCTCTAGAGATGCCCCTCCTCCAGTAGATACATGTGTCATTTTATCTTCAAGTCCAAACTTTTCTACTGCAGCTGCACTATCTCCACCACCTATTATTGTTATTGCATTAGAAGTTGCCATTGCTTCAGCAATTTTCTTTGTTCCATTTGCAAATTCTTCCACTTCAAACATTCCAACAGGTCCATTCCACACTACTGTTGCTGCTTTTTTTATTTTTTCTACATACATATCTACAGTTTTAAATCCTATATCAAGTCCCATAGAATCTTCGTCAATATTTTCATCTTGAGTAAGTACTGCATCATATATTCCAGAAGTATCTTTACTTTCTATATGGTCTACAGGAAGTAAGAATTCCACTTTATTCTCTTCTGCTTTTTTCATAATTTCTTTAGCAATATCTATTTTATCATCTTCAACAAGAGATTTTCCAACGTTATATCCTTTTGCTTTTAAAAATGTAAATGACATTGCTCCACCAATTAACATTGTATCTACTTTATCAAGTAAATTTGTAAGTACAGCTATTTTACTTGATACCTTAGATCCACCAATTATGGCAACTAGAGGTCTTTTTGGATTATTAATACTATTATCTAATGCATTTATTTCTTTTTCTATTAAAAATCCACATACAGAAGGTAAATAGTGTGTTACTCCTTCTGTTGATGCATGAGCTCTATGAGCAGTTCCAAATGCATCATTTACAAATATATCAGCAAATGAAGCTAATTTTTCTGCAAATTTAGGATCATTTTTTTCTTCTTCTTCATACATTCTTGTATTTTCTAATAAAACAACATCACCATCTTGCATGTTATCGATAGTATTTTTTGTTTCATCTGAATATATATCTTTTAAAAGAGGCACTTCTTTTTCTAAAAGTTCAGATAGTTTTTTAGCAACTGGCTTTAAGCTTTTGTTTTGACCAGTTTTTCCTATATGAGAACATAGTATAGTTTTTGCTCCTGCACCTATTAAGTAATTAATTGTTTTCAATGACTCTACAATTCTTTTATCACTTGTAATTATATCTGGATTATCTTTATCTAGTGGAACATTAAAGTCACATCTAACTAAAACTTTTTTTGAACTTACACTGATATCCCTTATTGTTTTTTTGTTTAACATAAACTTTCTCTCCTTTATACTTTTAGGCTAGCTTACACAAAGCTAGCCTAATTTTAATTCTTTATTTATGGTCTACTCCATACATATGAGTGATTAAATCTACAACTTTATTTGAATAACCCCATTCATTATCATACCATGATACTAATTTTACAAAGTTATCGCTAAGTTGAATTCCAGCTTTTACATCAAATATAGAAGTATGAGGATCAGAAATGAAATCAGATGAAACAACATCTTCGTCTGTCCAAGACATAATTCCTTTTAGTTCTCCATTACATGCTTCTTTTATTTTTTCTACGATTTCTTCATATGAAGCTCCTTTTTCAAGTCTACAAGTAAGGTCAACTACAGATACATCTAGTGTTGGTACTCTAAATGACATACCAGTTAGTTTTCCATTTAATGATGGTATTACCTTACCAACTGCTTTTGCAGCACCAGTAGATGATGGAATAATGTTATATGTAGCAGCTCTTCCACCTCTCCAATCTTTTTTAGATGGTCCATCAACAGTTTTTTGTGTAGCTGTTGCAGAGTGAACAGTTGTCATTAATCCTTCAACAATACCAAAATTATCATTTATAACTTTAGCAAGAGGTGCTAAACAGTTTGTAGTACAAGATGCATTTGATACAATATTCATATCTGATGTATATTCGTTATTATTTACACCCATAACAAACATTTTTGCATCTTTTGATGGTGCAGAAATTACAACTTTTTTAGCTCCACCTTTTAAATGAGCTTGTGCTTTTTCAGTTGTTGTAAACACTCCTGATGATTCAACAACATATTCAGCTCCAACTTCTCCCCAAGGAATTTCTGAAGGTTCCATGCAATTAAATACCTTTACAGTCTTACCATTTATAACTAAATCATTACCTTCAACCTTAATATCAGCGTTATATTTTCCATGAATAGTATCATATGTTAACATATATTTCATATATTCAACATCAATAAAAGGATCGTTTACAGCAACAACATCAACATTATCCCTTTCTAAAGATACTCTCATTACTAATCTTCCTATTCTTCCGAATCCGTTAATTCCTACTTTTATCATAAATTTATTCCCCCTTAACAATACTCTTATATTTTATCTCAATCTCTTTTCATTTGCAATAGTTTTTTATAATGTTTATATTATTTTCATCGCAATTTTCGATAAATCATTGCATAAATAATCCTCTATAGCACCATAAACGATACCATAGAGGTATTAATAAAAAATTAAAATATCAGTATTGATCTAAATCCTATATTTGAATAAGGGTACACAATTCCATTTTTTTCTCGAATTAACATATTATTAGTATTTATTTCGCTTTCATAATCAAAAGAGCCTCCTCTTGCAATTCTTATAGAAGAATATTCTGCTTCTTGAGTAAATTCCGCAACATTTCCAATTAAATCAAAAATATTTTTCTGTGAATATTTATCATTTGAAGCTGTGCTTAATATACTCCCTGTATGATTACACACTTCATTTGTATTTTCTGTAAAATATGAATTTTTAACCTCATCCTTAGAGTATAACCAAGTCATAATAGCATCCCATTGACATCCCCATATCATCTCAGAACTTACTAAATCACTATTATACATATTTTTTATTCCCTTATACCCATCTATCCAACTTAAATTAGATATATCATTCTGTAATGCCTTAGAAACAAATTTATCACCATGAAGATTACCTATTTCATATCTTGAAACATAAAATCCCTTATTTTTAATAACACTTTTAACCATTTTATTAAAACTATCTTGATATAAGTTTCCTGTGCTATTTTCAATCAAGTCATCACTATCTCCATATGTTTTTATAGTTAAAACTGCAGGTTCCCTATTGCAATTGTCTTCATCACTTTTATTTTCTTCTTCACCTGTATATATACTAAATGGTTCATCCTTTGAATTAAGTGTTAAATTATATAATATACCCTTATAATTTTCACCATCCTTTAAAGCAATAGGATACTTTTTATTTTTCACCATGTTATTTAGTTCGTCTGTACTTTGTGCAATTGGATTATCTACTGGGATCCATACATATTGATTTCCTTTTAAACTAATAGAGGTATTATAATCTTGACCTTTATTATAATCTTCTTCATTATCTGAAATTATTACTCCAGTATTAATAGTTCCTCCAACATAATAAAATCCATCTGGAATGTTTAAACTTTCTTTTTTGTTTTCTTCATTTGTTATAGTAAACTTATTCTTCTCTTCTTTCATAACAATAAACAATAAAATTATTAAAACAATTAAAATGACTACTAAAATAATAGATACTAGCATTTTAACTTTTATTTTTTTGTTTTGCATAATGACCCCTTTTATTCAACTATCATATTTGAATTGAAATTCATATCAATTTTTATTTTATCTTCATCATTTTTCTTTTCACCAGGTTTTAATATATCCATTTCCTTTATAACAGCTTTATATTTTTTAGTATCTGGATCTAACTCAAATACACTGATACTCTTTGTTAAATCTTCATCTAAATGTTTTAATTCAGTAGTAAAATATAAATCTTCATCCTTTAGATATGTACTTACTTTTTTTATAATTCTAAACATTTCAGCTGTATGTTGAATATCCTCTCCAACAAATATTACTTTAGGAGGTGTATAAAATCCAGCATCATTTTTTGTAAAGTTTTCAAAGAAGTCTGAATAAAGTTGTACTTTCTCAGCAAACATATTTTTCCAGTCATCATTTCTTCTTACAACTTCAAATATAAAGTTTTCTTCTTCAGAAGAATTTTTCAAAGTAACAAGCCCACCTGTTGGTTTAAATTTTACATTATATTTTTTGGAGTATAATAAAATATTAGGATTTGTACTTTTAAAAGCTGCAACTTTTTGCATATATGCAATAATAACTTGATTTCCAGCAAGCTTCCTTTTTACAGAATAAGCAGGTTTTGTATTATCTGTTGGTTGCCAAGCTGTTGGTATATTTCTTTGTTTTAATATATACGTTGCTATTTTATCCATTGAATAAACTCTATATGAACTTTTTCCAGAATCACTCTGAAAATAATATCTTGAAATTACTTTTGATTTTGTTAAATCTTCAAGCCATTTAGCAACTCTTGTTTGTCTTTTATCTTCTTCAATATCATTTATTTTTCCTCTTAAATCTAAGATTTGAGTACATTGTCTTGAAGTAATAAATCCAAATTCATTTACAACCTCTAAAGCTTTAATATGAGATTCATTAATATATCCCATATCCATTTTAAAAACAACTTGATTTATTGAAGCAAAACCTTCTTTTCCATCAAACACTTTTACTTCATTTTCCCTCACTGCAAAAGGTGATACAACTGTTTTTACTTCCTTATCATTTACCATTTTTCATCTCTCCTTAAATTTAATTTAAAATTTAACTTTTAACTAGCTAATTTACTTAAATAAATATGCTAATAAAAATACCAAATTGTATAAAAACGTACAATTTTTCTATATACATTATACAACAAAAAAGTTTGCTTGGCAATATCACAAGCAAACTTTTTTATATTGATAAACATATTAATTAACCAATTATTACTAATTTTACCTTTTTCTTTTCTGGTATTATACGTTTAATACTTACTAAGACTTTTTGTCCATATTCTATTCCATTTACATGTTCTGCAAGTCCAACAACGTTTGGTGCAATTTCTACAAATATTCCAGATTTTATTCTGTTTCTTACAACGCCATCTATTATATCTCCTTCTTTAAATTTGGAAATATTTTCCTCGAATGTTCCCTGCAATTCTTTATATGATAGTTCAATTCTTCCAGTATCCCTGTCATATTTTTTTACAACAACATTTATTCTTTGTCCAACATGTAAAATATCAGAAGCATTTTGAATTAATATATCAGATATATTTTCTAGTTTTAATATACCTGTTACTCCTCCTCCAACATCTACAAAAGCTGCATAATCATTAGTACTTACAACTACACCTTTTAATTTCATTCCAGGTTTCAAATGCATATACATCCATTTTCTAACCTTTAACTCTAATATTTTTTTAGATACAATTAACTCAATATCATTTTCATTTTTTATTATTTCCTTTATGCATACATGTAAAATTTTTCCTTTTTTGTTAATTATATGTTTTTCTTCAACTAAACCATCATCTCCAACTATGCTTGAAGACTCTTCTCTGGGAATAATTGCTTTTATATTTTTTCCAATTATTCCAATCATATTTAAACTTTCATCAATATATGTTACATATATATCAACAACTTGTTGCTTTTGTTTTATTTCTTCTAATTGTTCTAATGAATAATTTTTTTTATTAGGAGCACTTTTACGTGCTCCATCTTTTTTTACAGATTTTTCCATATAAATTACCTTTCTTTTATTCTATTGTTACTGTGTATGTTATATAAGATTTTACTTTAAAAGTAAATACTTGTCCTGTTGTACTTGTACATTTATATTCTATGAAGTTATCTTTTTGAACATCACTATATGAATATAAATCCATAGTAACTAAGTCTATAATATTATCAGTAATATATTTATCAAAAATATCGTAAGTTGAATATTTATCTTTAATTTCATTATCAATCAAATTGTAGGCTTCTTTTTCATAAAAAATACACATATAAGTATAATCTCCAAATATATCTTCAACATTATCAGTAATTTTTTTATTATTTGAAGGGTCATACTTATTGTTTAAATCTGAATCTTCCATTATTCCTTTCAATTTTATATTGACTTTATCTCCTATTGACAATTTAGAATATCCTTTATCTTCAATATAGTTATTTAAGAAAATGCTATATGTATTATTTTTTTTATCAATTTTTAAAATAATGTTAAAATCATTCATAATATCCGAATTTTTTAATAATAACTTTGATTTAACAATATACATTCCGATATTGTTTCTTTCCTGTATTTTATATACTTCTTCAATTTGTATAGAGTCAGAATTACTAACATCTATATATTTTTTAAAATTATTTTTAGTTAAATCATAATATTTAATATATTCCTCATCTAATAAACCATAAATAATACTTGGATTAGAAGTTAAATAATCTTTACAGTAGTTATAAAACTTTTCTGTACATGTTTTTACATCATAAGCTTCATTAATATCAGATATATTTTCAACTATACTACTTGAGTATTGTACATTAGCTTTATTATAAAAGAAATAAATTATAAAAACTAATAACACTACTACAAAAAAAGTAATTATTAATATTTTTTTCTTCATTTTCAAACTCCTATTTATACAATATAATTAATGTGAAGAATCATATACTCCTGTCTGAAATAATTTCCATTCCTTTTCTCTTCTTGTTATCAAGCCAGGGTAAACAACTCCATCAGATGTTATAGGTACATTCATATAATTAGTGTAAAGTGAATGATTATAATTAACATTTTTACTTTTATCTGATTTTTTCCAATATGCCTTATATGCTTCTACGAAGGTCTTACCATTTCTCATACCGAGTGCTCCTTCAATTCCACAGTTATATGTTCTAGAAGCGAGTGCATCTATTTGGTATTCCTCTAAGTTAAGTCCTGATACTCTAGAAACAACAGGATCTCTATATTTAGATTTTACATCCTTTACAAAAAGAGAATCGACAAAATCTTTATCAACATAACTTCCCAGCGCTGTTGGATATCCAGCCTTTTCCAGAACCGTATCATAATTACCCGCATCCAAATCAAGTCCAGGTCCAACAGTTCTATTTCCTTCAGGTCCCGATACAATTTTGTATTTTTTTCCATCTGAACTTAGTGTTCCTTTACTTTCCCAGCCGACAATGAAATCTAACAACTTTTTACTTCCTCCGCCTTTTTCTCTTAAAAATTTATAACCTGTTGGTAAAGATGTAATAGAATTCTTATCAATTTTTGAGTAATCAACAGCTTCGTCACTTCCCACTTTTGCAAGTATATAATAATTCAGAGGATCTGTTTTTGTTCCATTTTCATACATTCCAAAATGTAAGTGAGTTCCTGTAGATTGTCCTGTATTTCCCATTCTACCTATAACATCACCTTTTTTTACTTGATCACCTGCTTTTACAAGTATTTTTGATAAATGTCCATATTCAGTTATTATTTTTTTATCTTCTGTTTGAATTTGAATACAAGTATATGAAGATGCATCCGACGATGGATCTGAATCTGCACGAATGACCTTACCGTCATGTGCTGCAATTATTTCTGGACCAATATGAAGACTTGAACCACTTACATGATTTCCTGATGAAATATCAACACCTGAATGATATTTACCATATGCTGGCGTAGTTCCATAAAAACAATTTATAACTTCACATCCTGGATATTTCTTTATGTCTATAGGCCATCCAAAATCTCCTCCATCTTCTGAATCACTTGAATTTCCATTTACCTCTTCTAACTCAGCATAATATTGTTCAATATGATAGTATGCAAAATAAAGATCGTCATATGAGTATCCTTTTCCATCACCAAAGTTAGCATATGCATATTTTAATTCTTTACTTGTTTTGGTAGGAAATATTCTACTATTATCAACTTTAGCATTTGAAGAAGATGAACCTGTTATCGTAGCATCACCTACAAACCTACATATACCTAATATTGGACAATATGTATAATAAGAACGAGCATCTTCTATCTGTGGTCCCATATCATGTCCTTGTGAAATAACATACAGAGTTCCATCTCCTTTTATATCTCCTGCATACATAGAAATATGACCAGATGTATATACTAAATCACCAGGCTTTATTTTTGACTCTATTTCCGAATTCCAAGCTGTTCCATTTCCACCATCAAAAACTTTCTGACCTTTTAAACCATCCACATTAACTGATTCGCAACTATCATAAATTGCAACTCTATTTGGATTAAAATTCTTACTAAAGAATATTTTATATAAAGATATTACAAATCCTGAACAATCAGCGCCATTCGATACTAATGCCTCTTTTGATGTATATGGACCTCCACCCCAAACATATAGTACTTTTCCTTGTAATGACATTCCATAATTTAACATTTCAGTTAATTTTCTAGAATTTTCTTCACTTACTGAATTATCTCCAGAAGTAGAAGATGAATTATTACTACCAGAGTTATTATTTGATGAATTTGTTGAATTTGAATTTCCTGTATATTGGGCATCAGGTTCTCCCTTTATTAAGATATAACCATTTTCATATGGCTCATTTTCAAATATATATTCAATCATATTAGAAAGTGTATCTGTTTTATACGTGCCATCACTTGAATCAAGTATTGTAACGTTTGAATTACTGTCAATATCAACTAATACCATATAATGAGCTTGTCTAGTATACGGACATGGAGCTGCTACAAGAATAAAAACTGGTCTACCTGCTTGTAAATTCGCCTTTATCTCATTATATCCTTGTGTTTTCTTTCCAGGCATTCCATCACTATAGTTTGACCAATTATGTAATTCAACATCTACGCCATATCTCTTAAAGTCTTCTGCTGTCGCAGCTATAGAACGTGGTTCCGTCCAACCCAATTGATCAGCCAATCCATTAGGATTCAGATCAAGATCAGGCCTATAGGCACTTAAAATCATACATGTAGATGTCAGACCACAGCCAGCTCCAGGAATATTTCCCTTAAAATTTCCCTGCCTATATATTTTATATTTTTTTCCATGCCTTGTTAATGTTCCTGATTCTCCACCTTTTTCACCAGCAACGTTTATAATACCAGAACTGCCACTACTCGTTGAAGCATTTGGATCGCCGTAATCTTGCGCCCATTCAACTCTTGAAATTTTTCTACCAAGATTTTTTAATTGTTCATCTGTATAATAGGAAACTGAATAACCTTTCTTTTCCGTTTGTCCAACCTTTTCAAGTTCTTCGTACCATGTTTCACTATAACGCTCAGTTAAAATTCCATTTTCTGAATCCACATCTTTAGTAGTGGAACTTACAGAATTTGCAGGATTACTTTCGTTTATTGCATTTATTTTATATTGTTCTCTTATAATTTCATAAAAACTCTCTATATTTACTACTTTTGGAACATTTTTATACTTTGAAAAAGCTCTTGTAACATTAATTTCTTTTACCATAGGTGTACCATCACCTTCTGTTGCTGCAGAATTTGATGGATCTAACTCTACATAAGTAGTCGTTTCTCTATACCTTACACCTCTTCTACCATTTTCGTTCACTTCTCCAATTCTTTCTGTTTTCACACTAGTTCCTATTGGATTATCACGAGTGTTTAAATCTGTTTTTTCATTTGTTCTTCTTACTGTATTACCATCAACTATATGATGTCCTGAAGCATCATCATTATATACTACATATTCAAGTACATGGTCATAAGAATTAGCTTTCATGTAATATGATTTTTGTGTATTTTTTACTTCTTTTGAAAGTTTATACACGTTTACATCAACTCTATGGTACATTTGCTCTATTACTTTATTAATAAAGTCTTTATCTTGAGAATCAATAAGCATAGTGTATGGAATTACCCATTTTTGTAAATAATCTCCTAATAGCTCAACATAATATTTGGCTGCCTCATCCTTATTTTCTTCACCATCTAAGACAATACTTGGTATTAATAAGCCAGTTCCTTTTCCATTATCATCTTTAATTTCATGCATTTCTAAGCCTTGATTATACTGTTTATAAATATCCCAAAAATATATATTTTGATCTGAAAAAACAGCTCCACTAGAAATTGCTGCAGTATTATTTGTTAAAGTTGCATTACCAGATTTATCATTTCTATATGAATTATAACTTGTATATCTTTGTGAAGCTTTAAAAGAATAATTATTATACCCTCTAGATGCATTCCAAATGATCTTGTTAAAATTTTTTCTCTGACACTTTAAATATTTTTTTACTTCATCAGCACCCAAATCAAGTAGAGTTGCTTCTTTTTGTTTCTGATCTAATTCTTCATTACTATACACTTCTTCGATATTTTTTTTATCAACAGCAGTAAGAAACGTATCTAACATGTCATCACCATATGAATTTAGAATAGTTTTATAGCAATTATCTTTATCATAATCTTTACTTATAACTTCATCATATTCCGAATCAGTAAACATAATTAAAGGCTTTCCGTATCTTTCCTCTCTCCTTTTTATAAGTTGAGCAAGCTCATCATATGCCGTGTCACTTATAACAAAAAGCGAACTTCCAACAAATATGAAAAGAAATAAAAAGCAAAAAACTCCAAGTAATAGAAGTCTTCTCATTTTCTTTGTATCAATTCCTGTATTTTCTTCTATTTTTTTATCTACTTTATTAATCAACTTTTTTATAGCAACTAATAATGCAGCTGCTGCAACAACAATTGCACCCACTCCAGTAGCAGAAACACCCGCTGCTGCTGCTCCGGCTGCTGCTCCTCCAGCTGCACCTCCGGCTGCTGCTCCTCCAGCTGCTGCTCCTCCAGCTGCTGTTCCTCCGGCTGCTGTTCCTCCGGCTGCTGCTCCTCCAGCTGCTGTTCCTCCAGCTGCTGTTCCTCCAGCTGCTGTTCCTCCGGCTGCTGTTCCTCCAGCTGCTGTTCCTCCGGCTGCTGTTCCTCCAGCTGCTGCTCCTCCAGATGTTGTTCCTCCGGCTGCTGCTCCTCCAGCTACTGTTCCTCCAGTTGCTGTTCCACCGGAGCTCACTCCAGCACTAGAGGTAGTTGAGTTGTTTACTATTCCTTGAGTTGCTGGATTACCTGAATAAGATTTTGATGATGAACGCAAGTTTTCTCTAAAAGCTCTACCATTATCATTAATAGAACTATTTGAATTTAAAGAATCTTTTGAGGATTTATAGTTTTTATATTCTTTTTTTAAATCTTTAGCATTATCTTTTATATCTGAAATATCATCAATTATACTACTATCGTCATCGTCTCTGTTATAATCTTCAAAATTATTTCCTGAATTAAAGTCATCCAATTTTGCTCACCTCACTTTTAGTTATTTAGTATTATATAAGTTTATTTCTATATTTTGTGTATTGTTTGTATCTTCATTTGTTACGTCCTTAATTATGAATTTCTTTATGCTATCAAAGGTAAATTCAGAAATAAGAAAACTTATAGTGTAATTAATTGACTCACCAGAATTTAAACTTAAAGCCTGTCCCATAAGTATGTTAGTTGAAACTTTTTTATCACTTTCTACCCCTTGATTTATATAAAATACTTCTGATGCTTTTTGTTTATTTAATGTAATAACTGAGTTACTTATATTAGTAATTTTAATATTAGTTTTATATTCATTTGAAAACAAAGTTTGATTATACAAAGTAACCCTAAGTCCGTTTTCCTCAAAACTTACTTCATCAGAATTATATGAAATAAAATTATCAAATGCAATGGTATATATATTAGGTGATGTTTCAAAAACAGTAACAGGAATACTAACCTTATTTGATTGTTCATCCGTTTCTAAAATTAACTTTATTACCTTATTATTACCAATTTTTCCATCTTTGTATTCTTTCAAATTTAAATTTTTTCCAGAAACATTTTTCTGACCAATGTATTCCTTAAATTTATTTTTATCAAAGTCAGAATATTTCATATATTCTTCATTCAATATTTTATATAATCCATCTATATCATTTGAAGTCAAAAGTGAAGATATATTACTTGAATATATCTTCACTTGTTCTTCTAATGAAAAACTAACATTAGTATAAGATCCAAGTGACTTTTCTGCCGTTGATTGTTTATCTTCAGTGCCACCAATTGGTCTTGACCAAATAAATATTACTATTGCAATAAAAATACAAATAAATAATATGCCTGCTAAAATAACCAAAACTAAATATTTTTTTCTATCTTCATCTATATCCATAAAACACCCTACATTTCTATATAAAATATACTATATTTTTCATTTTTAAAATCTAATCTAATTCCAATACTTTTCATTTCGCCATTTGAAACTTCATATTGAGCCAAATAATCACTATCAGATAGTTGATACGTTTTCTTTAGTTTGTTTTTGTTTACATAGGCTGTATTAGCATCTCTAGGAGTTAAATAATCCAAAGTATATTTTTCTATCTTTCCAATATAATCGTCTTTGCTTTCAAATTTTTTCTTATAATCAGAATCTAAAACATTATAACTTTCTTCAAATTTTTTATCTAATAAAGCATCAGTAAATTGTTCTAAAATAGACTGAATTGTTTGGAATTTACTATAATCTTTAACTATTTTTTCATTACTAACATTACCATCCTGATCTTCAATGTATTGATTCATATTATCTAAATCATATCCACTATCATTTTGAAATATTCCTGATATTAACTTAATTATAAAAAATAAAATAGCAATAGCAAATATTAGAAAAAGGAATAGCATATAAATTGGATTTTCGTTTTTTTGCTTCTTTTTAAAAAGTTTTTTCATTAAACACCTCTAAATATCATCTATTTTATTAGATGAATATAATTTTTTTTGAACAGTTTTTGAATATTTTCTTCCTTGTCTATCAATAACATCCGCTGCACCTTTAATTGCTTCAGTTGTAATATTACCTACCATATTTCCTATTGATTCAGGAATTTGCTCATTTAATTGTGCAATAGAACTAGCCACAACACTCTTTGCAAGCTTCGCAGCATCGCCTTCGGACATGCCGCTTTTATTAACATATTCAGCTTTGATAGCATCTTCTCTACCACTATACCTCCTTGCTGCATTTCCATAAACTCCTCTATCAACAGATCTATCAGTTATTCTATCCATTGGCATATCAACTAAGTTACCAACACTTACAGCGTCTCCAAAATTGTCAGTTGCTCCAACGCCAAATCCAACAGATCCTAAAGTTGTACCAAATCTTGTAAAAGCTCTTAAACTTTCTGCTCTTTTGTCAGCTTTAGCTTTAGCCATTTCAGTTTCTACATCTTCCAATTCTTCTTTTAGCTTTTTACGTTTATCAGCAATTTTATCTGATTCACCTAAACTTTTAGCGGCTGTATTATTATCTAAAGATCGACTCAATTTTTCCATTGCAGATATCATAGCAGATTCTGATGCCGTTCCCTTTCCAAGAGCTCCGCCACTATTTCCACCAGATATATTATTATTTATATTATTAGTTGATGTATTAGTTCCATCAGCTGCCCCAACTATACCATTTGAACTTCCACTTCCAAGCTCTGATAAATTATTAAGTATTTTTGCTTTCTTCCTAGCAGCAGCATTATATCTACGCTGCGCCTCTCCACGCTTCTTAAAAGGTTCTGCCGATCTCTTAGCAAGTGCCATTCCAGATTTTATTGCTGCAAAACTTCTCATTGCATTTTCATTTAGTCCACCCATAACTTTTGAATCTTTAATACCAAGAAGTTCCTTAAATAATTTATCAAACTTCATAATTGCATTAAGTCCTATCACGGAAACTAATCCTACAACTATATCTCTATTTGTTCCTTTTGCTATTTCACCAATCAGAATTGTTGTAACACAAAGAAAAATTGCCTGAAAAGACTGATTAAATATTATCGCTACCATGTTCTGAAACCAGTTTTTTAATACTCCAGAGTCCCTTCCAGTAACAACCTTTTGAATTGTATCCATGGCTACAATTAAAGGTGCAATCATTCCAAGAATTATGCAATAAAAAACTCTTTTTATATACATAATAATCAAAGTAAATGTCTGACCTAGCATTATAGCTAACCCAATTGAATATATTAAATCACTTTGTAAGATTCCTTTAACAGCAAATCTTAATATTAATCCACCATATCCCTGAACATGAATAGCAAACTTTTCAGTAACATTATCCTGACCAAAAATTGATCCTGCAACATTAATCATTCCTTTTATAATCGACCCTGCCCATGGTATCAATTCTAATGGATTAATACCAAAAGTAACATTTTTACAGATTTTTGATGCAGAAATACAAATCTGCTCATTTATTGCAAACATACCTGCTAAAACAAAATGCATTAAAAAAAGCATACCAAGTCCCATTATCCAATTTTTTATTGCTTCTTTATACCTTGCCTTTTCACTAGCTAAAGCAGAAAAAGCAAGTTTAATACCAATAACAACAGCAGCTAAAACAAAAACAGTACCCGCAAGAGCAAAAAATGAATAATAGAAATTTTGAACAATATCCTTCATAATATTAACCATTGAGCCACTGTCTCCATTTGGATTAATAAAGTTAGGATCTAACATAGGTAGACCATTAAAAATAATCTGGTCAGGAAATGGAAATTTTAGTCCATCTGATATTCCACTTGCAACAAAAACAGAATACAGAACTATAAAAAGTATAATATTTACAAGATTAACTAATGCTGCAATAGGTTTTCCCAAGACACCGACTTTTTGATCTAAAATCTTAGAAAAGAAGTCATTTATCCATTTTTGTACATCACTAGGTGCTTTATAATACTCTGGATTTGTAGCTGCATACAACGAATTATTCATATGTAAGAATAAGCCAATTAACATCAAAATTATGACCAAGCTAAATATAAATTTTTTATTTTTCATTATTAGTTTAAATTTTTTCTTCACATTATCACCTTTTCCATTTTACTGTTGCAATTTATTCTTACGTTCAATTATTTTTGATAAGTTAGTTTCAACAAATTCGAATTCTTTTTGAGTTGGATGAATTTCAATAACAGCTGACTCTTGACCAATTTTTATAAGTCCTTCTCCTCTTGAACAAGTTAATAAGAAATCAGTTTCACCTTCGCTAAGTTTAAAAACCTCTTTTAAGTACGCAATTTCAGATTTATCTTGAGCTAATAAAAGCTTTACATCTGATGAAGTTAGAACCGCTTGTGCTTCTTTTTTCTCATAAAAGTCTTGGAATTTTTGTGAAACTACAGTTAAAGAAACATTTCTTTTTCTTGCACGTCTTGCCATTGTATTTAAAAATTGTACTGCTTCAGGATAATCTAAAAGCATCCATGCCTCATCAACTAAAACCCTCTTTTGTCGTGCTTGACTTTTATTTTCACTATTCTTTTTAACATATTTTTCCCAAACCCAAGACAAAAGGATTTGTTGAGCAAGGGGTCTTGCAAATTTTTCTTCAAGTTCAGATAAATTGATATTTATAAAAGGATTTCCATCCATCAGCTCAAATGTTGATTGACCATCAAAATAAGCCATTTGACCATCAAATTTTCTACAATATTGCCTCATAACCTTTAATAAATAGTTATAATGATATGTATATGTTTCTGTTGTATTCTCTTGAGCCTTTTCTTGTAAAACTTCATACCAAAAACTTATTGTTGGCATTTCTTTTCTTACTTTTCCAACAAAATTATTACTATCTCCTATGTTATCTTTATATAAAGAAGATAAATCGTTCTTTATTCCCTTTCTAGTATAACACTCAGAAACAATTTCTGCAATTATCTGTTTAGTTAACTCATTAACTTCTGTACTTCTAGTTGCACCACGTGCCATTGTAAGTAATGCTTGTGTTACGTCTTCTACTTTATTTTCCAAGTTTAATGCCCATCTATCTCTACCTGTTATTTCATCCTTTACCATTTCTGGTTCAACATCAAATATATTAATTATGGTACTACTGCTTGGACTAATAGTAACATTAATTCCATTAAGAGCTTCAGCAACAACTAAGTACTCTCCTTCAGCATCTATAACTAAATTTTCAACTCCCATAAGCACAGATGATCTTGCCATTATTGTTTTTATTGTAACAGATTTACCAGCACCAGATTTACCAAAAATAACCATATTATAGTTATTTAGTGAATGGTGAAAATTATCAAATAAAACTGGAAGACCTGTTTGCTTATTTACACCAATAGGTACTCCGATATCATGACCTATATCTGAAGATAAAAAAGGAAAAACGGTTGCCATAGATCCTCTATCAAATGTATGCTTCCTTTTTAATTTATTATTATTCAAAGGTAAATTAGTTTGAAATCCTTCTTCTTGTAATGCCCAAGTTGCCTTTATACCCAACATACTTTTTGAAGCTTCCATTGCAAGTAATTCTGAGGCTTTATCCAATTCATTTTTGCTATATGCAAAAAGAGTTGCAACAATAGTAGTTTCAAATAATTTATTATATCCTGAAGCAATTTGGTCTCTTAATGCCTCTGCTTCAGCCTGTTTGTCAGCAAGAACAGAAGCTCTATTTATATCTCCTCTATCTTGTGCAACAAATCTTTCAGATTGTAACTCAACAATAGTTTTATTTAAATCTTTTTGTGAAACTGGCTCAGGTATTGGAGTTATATAAACAGATGTATTAACATCACCGAACTCATACACTCCTGATAAAAAATATGGGAATGTTGCTTGTCTAGGTAATGTTGTCACGTAAAATGTTCTTGCAAATCTTGATACTTTAGAAAATATTTCTAAATAATCGTAATGGGTTGCATCTATTCCAGATGGAGCCATAAGATCTTTTAAATTTGCCTTATTTATTTCAAATAAACTTGGAGTTTCATCTTGTACAGTTACTAATTCCTCTTTTTTTATCTCCTCTTTTTTATTCTTTTTGTTTTTCTTATCTTTTTTCATAACAACCTCCACTATACTAAATGTTTATTCCTGCATCGTCATCTTGAGGTGAAGTATCACCTAGCCTGTCATCAAAAGTATTACTACCTATTAATTCACTTTGATCTATTTTTTCATCATTATTCTCATATACATCTTTTGAATCTATTTTTTCTTCATTATTCTCATATGTATCTTTTGAATCTATTTTTAATTCACTGTTATCTTTGATTATTTCCTCAGTAGGCTTCTCAAGTTGATCTATTTTTTCTCTTAAATCATTATCAATCTCTTCAGTTTTATTATTTTCATTAACTATTTTTACTTCATCATTTAAGTTACTTTCTGCATTTTGAACCTTATTTTCAATTATTTCACCATTTTTTTCATTATCGTTATTAGCATCAGCTTGATTCATCTTTGATTTTTTATACTTTCTCTCTGCTTTTCTAGCCTCAACACCAAATACATGATTTTCTACAATATTATTTTTAAGTAATTTTTTTGCTTCAATAGGAGTATCAGATCTGTCTATAATATTTAATGCTTCTTTATCAACTCTTTCTTCGTACTCTTCAATTAATTGATCCTGAGTTTTTTGTTCTTTGTTTTGAACAATTTCATCAATTGCATCTTGTACCCTTCTTTTAGCTTCAGCTTCTACCTCACGCTGCATTGCTTCTTCTTTTTTTTCGAAAACATCTTTAGAAGTAGAATATAATCTATAAAATCCTGAATCAAGAGCAGCTTGTACATCAAGAAGTTTTTCATCATCTCTGTTATATGAAATATATAGCAATTCAGCTAATTCATTAGAAGTTAAAACTCTACCAGTAACTGAGCATCCCATTAAAGCACTAATTAATGACTGAGCTCTAGTATATAATTCTCTATAACATATATTATATATTTCTTGTTCAGAGAAGTCAGTTGTTGTCGCAATTTCCTCTCTATTATATGATAAGACAATATAAAACTTTCTTTGTAAAATATTTTTATTTAACGAAATTCTTTCAACATACCTTGTTATATCTTGTGCATATGATAAAATGTGAGCTTGTTTATCAACTTCGACTTTAAGTTTATTTATATCATTATAGTCAGCATCAATATCATTCAATAAATTTCTATATTTATCAGCAATCTCATTATATTTTGCTTCAGCTTCTCCAACACTTTTTTTATAAATATTTAAATTTTCTTTTAAATCAACAGCTCTAGCTTGAACATATAATTGTATAGGATACTTCAAAGTATTTAAAAAAGTAATAAATCCTTCTTCAACAGCCATTTGTTCAACTTCAGACATAAGATCATAGTTAATTCCTTTACATTGCACAACCATAGTATACCTTTTTCCACCATTTTGTACAATCATATTATCTGCAATTTTATCAAATTCCATGAAATCAGCAATATCTTTCTGAGGTATATCTTTATTAGAAACTCCTCTTACCTTATGACTTTCTTTTATTTCATTAGAAAGTTCTTCTTCTTTAGTTGCTCCGCTTTTTTGTGATTTACTTTTACCTTTATTTTTTGAACTATAAAGTAAAAAAACTATTCCAAATGATATAATTAATATAAAACCTATAATTGTTACCATTATTTTTTTCCTCCTCTGTACAAATATATTCTTTTTCTCTTTTTAAACGTAACCATTCTAAACAAAATATCAGAAACCGCTTCTCCTCCAGCTTTTCTTAAATTACCAACTAATGGTGAATCTGGTATAACAAGACTTCCAACGCCAAAACCTATAAGTGCAAATAAAACTACCATAATTAAGCCAAAAATTTTTAAGTTAACTGCACTAAATATAAAATAGAATAATACTCCAACAAGTCCAAATCCAATTGTAAACGCCAAAGACTTTATTGAAAATATGTACAAAAGTCTAGTTTCTCCCTTAACATTTCTTGGAACCGAATAGGTTCTTCCCATTTTCAACACTCCTCTCGATTTTTACTATATTTTATCATTAAAGGTATGAATTTACAATATATCTAAAAAACGTTACAAAAAAAACTTTTTTTTGTAACGCTTTTGAAATATTTAACTATTTTATCACAGCTCCTCCTACATCTACAATAAATCCAAGGATTTGAGTCGTAGAATATATTAAAGCTATTCCGAATAACAAGTGGCACCATTCTCTGTTTTAATTCTGCTCTTTCATCAGCTGCTGTAAACATATATTTTAATCCCATTATTACAATAGCAATAATTGCGCCAACATTAGCTATCAACCTTACACTAGAATAAATTTTATCAGTGATTGTATTCAAACTAGTCGCTTTCGAAAAGCCATCGAACATTTCGCTTGTAAAGTTATACACAGATTGAGCCAAATAAAAGAACACTGCCCCTATTGATAAAGGTATTAAACTTTCTTTAACATCAGCTTTTTCGCTAACAGATGAAAAAGCATACTTGATTCCAAGAATTATTGTTACGCAAACAAATATTAAGTTTCCGATTTGAAAAACTCCATCTATTAACTTTCCAGATCCCTTTCTACCTAAAATATTTGAAAATATCCCGCCTAAATCATAGTTATTATCTTGCTTTAAATTTCCAAACCATTCTCCACCTGTTTTAATAATCCCGTTCAATGTTGCATCAGTAGTGGGCTCACTACTTGATTTTTGATCTGCATAAACAGTGCTGAAACAAAGAGGTGCAAAACATAACATAGCTAAAATACAAAACATATACAATATTCTCTTCATTCTTACACCTTTCCACTTTATAATAATTTAGTTTAATTTTACTATTTAAAGATATCTGAAGCTGTAGTTTGAATAAATTTAGCTATAGGTACTGCAGCAAATACTAAAGCAGCTCCAACTATTAAAATAACAGTTTGTTTTTTGATATTTGCCTTATCATCTGCAGAGGCAAACATATACCTTACACCCGCAAATACAATTGCAGCTATCGCAGCTATTTGAACTATAACTTGGACTGTAGACCATATGTTTCCTCCTAAAGTAGTAATTTTACCTATAGCAGTTCCACCCTGAGGTACTCCTGCTGTTATAGCATCAGCAGCAAAAACATTAGGCGTAATTACTAACACCAAAACTAATAATACAGGTAATATCCTTAAAATAATTTTTTTTGACTTTTTCATAATATCCTCCTTTTTTTACATATTAAATATAATATATCATTTTTTTTAAAAAATCAATACTTTTTTTATTTTTTTATTTATTTTATAGTTTGATTTACTATTCCTATAATAAAATTAGCAAATGGTACGGCAGCAAATACTAAAGATGCTCCTATTACTAAAAGAATTGTCTGCATTTTTATATCAGCTCTATCATCAGCATTTGTAAGCATATACCTTAGTCCTGTAAAAATTATTGCTGTTATAGCAAGCATTTGAGCTACTATAGCAAATGTACTCCATATTTTACCAGTCGCTGAACTTAGTTTACCAACAGAGGCATTTCCATTTGATGGATTAGATGGTGAATCAGGATTACCAACACTTCCACCGCCATCTTCAGCTACCTTATTAATAGTTTGCGCAGCTGAATTAACAATAGGACCCAAAACAGGATTATTAGAAAAAGGTAACGCATCAGCAAATATGTAATCAGCCGAAAAAGCAGCAAAAGCAATAAAATAGATAAAAATAAGGCTTATAAACTTTTTCATTAATTTTTTTCTCCTTTCATATAAACAAAAAATAATTATTAAAAATTATAAAACTATTATCCATTCCTCTTTTATAATACACCAAAACATAAAAAAAAATCAATACTTTTAATCATTTTTTTATACATTTCTAGACATACTTCATATTTTATGGTATAAACTAGTTATATTATTGTGGAGGAAACCAATGAAAAAAAAGAAAATTTTTATATATATTATTTTTGTTATTATATTATTTTTATTTATTTTAGGAATAGCACCTTTATCTTTCCAAAATGACACATTATTTGATATATCGCTTGGAGATAAATATATAAATGATGGTATATCAACTATTGATGAATATTCCATACATGAAAATCTAGAATATACACCTCAACATTTTATGGTAAATATTATCACGTATTTAATATATAATTTTTCTGGATTTTTTGGATTATACATCTGGTGTATTATTCTTACATGTATACTTGCTTTTTTATTTTATGTTGCAAACAAATTATTTGTAAAGAATAAATTAATTTCATATTTATTTGTATTTGCAGAACTTTCAATATTAACACCATTTATATCAATAAGAGCTCAAATGTATAGTTATATATTCTTTTTACTAGAACTAATATTTATTGAAAAATTTTTAAGAAGCAAACAATATAAATACTTAATACCACTTAGTATATTACCATTATTTATAATAAACTTTCATGCTGGTACTATTTATTTTTACTTTATTATAATTTTTGTATATTTACTAAATTACATTAAAATAAAAACAGGTAAAATTGAGTATAACAAAGATTATGTAACAAATTTGAAATATTTATTAATCCCAATAATATGTGGAATCTTGCTTACACTTGTAAATCCATTTGGATATAATCAAATAATGTATTGTGTTAAGACTTTAAGTAATTCTTTTATTAATGCATATATATCAGAATTCCAGCCTATTAATATAAAAAGCACATGTGGTGTATTTTTCTATTTATACCTACTTTTAATAGTAGTTTCTATACTTTATACTAAAAAGAAAATAACGCTAGAAAGATTATTTCTTTTACTTGGAACATCTTTTATGACATTAATGACACTAAGACATTTTTCTTTATTTGTAATATTTACAGTCCCTTGTTTAGAGTATATAGAAGAACTAGTGATAAAATTTAAAAATTTGTTATATAAAGGTATTACTAAGCAAGGTGTGAAAGTGTTAAAAATTACCATTATAGTAACTTATTTATGTGTAGCTATTGGATTTTCTTCCAAATATAGTTTAACCAATAATTTGTCAGGGTATCTTCCTAAGTCAGAATATCCAATAGATTCTGTAAATTATATAAAGGAAAATATTGGAAATAATTCTAGGATATTTAACGAATATACTTATGGTAGTTTATTAATGTTTAATGATATAAAATGCTTCATAGATTCAAGATGTGATCTTTATACTAAAGAGTATAATAAGGATTGCACAGTTGCTGAGGATTATATAAACGCAATTAATTGCACAGGAAATTATGAAGAAATTCTTAGTAAATATAACATTGAATATTTATTAATTTCTAAGAATTCTGCTTTAGCAAAAAATATATTTAACAATTTAAAATATGAAAAAATATTTGAAGATAAAATATCATATGTTATTAAAGTGAAGAACTAAAAGATAGGAAGTGAAAAACCAATGAAAAAATTTTTTTATAAATACAAACTTGAACTTGTATACACAACTATTTTTCTTATTAGTATTCTATTTAGAATATTTTTTATTAATATTAAAAGCGATGATTATTTATTATTTTTAAATAATTGGTGGAACAAAATAAATGAATATGGTGGATTTAATTCTTTAAAATATACTATAGGTGATTATCCTGATTCATACATGTTTTTACTTTGTATAGGTACCTCTATAACCAAAAATTCTCTAATATTTATTAAAGTTTTATCAGCAATATTTGATGTTTTAATATTTTTATTTGGATATAAAATAATAAAATACTTTAGTAAAGAAGATGCCAATAAATATTCTTGGATTTTAATTTTATTACCAGGAATACTTGTAAACTCTGCAATACTCGGCCAGTGCGATTCAATATATACAGCATTTGTTCTTGCTTTTATTTATTATATATTAAAAAATCATAACAAGTTAGCATTATCTCTTCTTGGAATTGCAATTTCATTTAAGCTACAATCTTTATTTATAGCACCCGTAATTTTATACCTAATAGCTACAAAAAAAATAAAGATCTATGATTTATTTTTTATAATACTTGGATTTATATTACCTTTTATTCCAACTATTTTAATTGGAAAAGGACTAATAGAAAATATAAAAATACTTATGTTTCAAACAAGTGAATATAATTATTTTGTAAAATCCTGCCCTAATATATATTCACTTTTATTATTAAATTATAAGCAAATTAATATCTTCTTAAAATATTCTCTATCAATTATAGTAGGTGTAATTGCAATATTTATTAGTTTGCACAAATATAAAGATGGATATAATGATACTACATTTATATATAAATCATTTTTAATTTCTACAATTGTAGTTTTTCTATTACCATCAATGCATGATAGGTATTTTTATTTATCCAATATATTGGGTATACTTTATTGTATTATAGCTTCAAAAAAATACTTAAAAAAATATGTTATATTATCAACTTTTATTTATGTACTACCGGTACTATGTATTAATTTCATGCCACAAGATCTTAAATTAATAGCTGATTATTTAATAACTTCTTGTATATGTTCAACTTTAAATCTATTTTTAATTTTAAGATTACTACTAAATAAACCTTTATTACTGGCTAAAAAATTCTAAAATAATTGGAAAATATTGCCAATTACCATATAAAATTTATGGGGAATGTAAAAAAAGTCCAAAAAGAAATAAAATCATAAAGAGTTGAATTATTCACGTTTTTCAGCTCTTTTTTGGAACTTTTTTTACAGCCCCCTTTTATTTCTTTTGTTCGGAGTAATCATAGTAAAATCTCTGAAAAATTTGATATAACTTAATTTCAAAATTCATTTTCAAGTAAATATATGTTTTAAGAACAAAAGTGACTTCGTCACTCCACCACTAACTACTTTTTTGTAGTTAATGGTATTTTTAAAGATGTTGTATTTAAGTTTCCACCTATCTCTAGGCCACTCTTT
>OIYO01000354.1_pt1 | contig 40733 bp, 20 predicted proteins | sample 1588191 | NCBI WGS metagenome assembly OIYO01 (sample SAMN03283275) | human gut metagenome | biome: human-associated habitat; material: feces | host: Homo sapiens | place: Peru | collected 2012 | reverse complement strand
CAAAAACCGACATTAAAAGCGTTTGCCGCGTCGCCCATTACATCACCGTAGTATTCGTAAAGCGATTTATCAAAGGAGGCGGTCAGTATAAGCGTGGACGGATTTCTCGGCGGAGACCACGGTAACCCGAACGAAAGGTCCATGGGGCTGTCAACCGTTTGAACCGGCGGAACGCCCCTTTCCGCAATGGGGTGCGTACAGCCGACGCCGCCGTATATAACCGCGTTTTTAGAGTCTCCCGAAAGCAGCATTGCAAGCTCTTCGTTACTAAGCTGCTCCAGAAAAGCGTCGGTTTTGGTTCGGTCAAGGTAAACGTCTTTAAGCTGAATACCCTTGGGCGTTATATTATTAAACTGCCATATCGGTGCCGCGCTTTCAAATCCCAAATCAGGATTTTCGGTTTCGGAGTCGCCCTTTTCGGCTGCGGCGTTCGGACTGTATGAAAAAGTAATCCGTGAAAGGTCGGGGAACGGGATCTCGCGTGAGCCTGCACGGGACGCTACCTGAAAATATACGGTACCTTTCGGTAAAAAAACGGTCACGGTATCCGAATCTGTGAATTTGCGGCGCCCCGATTCACAGGTTTTTTTAATCTCAACACCGCCGACCGGGCAAATAACGTTTGCGATTATTACGGTCATAATCTCGCTTATATCGGTTGTTTCTCCTGTGTAGGAGTAACGGAACGAGATATTGTAATAGCCCTCTTTTTCAACCGAAAGTTTATAGGTGGCGTACATTCCTTTCAAAAATATATTTGTTATACAGCAGGAGGTGCAACCGTCATCCTCGGTATAGTTTTCGAGGTTTATATAAAAGCTGCCCTCGTACATATCCTTTGCTTCCACAATATTTTTTTCGTCGGGCTTTATCACTGTTTTAACATTTACCTTAGTAAGGCGCAGCTCACTTATGTCGGGAATATCATCAAGCGCGGTAAGCCGTAACTCGCATACCGAGAGCGGAAGTATGATTTCAATACCGCTGTCTTTATCGGCAGTGGGGTTATTAAGCTCAAGACCGTCCAGCGAAAAGCTGAAAAGCCTGTTTAAACGGCAGTTTTCGGCTGTGAGTGTGTAGCGCCCGCAAATTCCGGGTAAAAGCCTGTATGTAACGCTTTCGCCACGTTTTAGTTCCGCAAGAGTGTGTAACGGAATATCCGCGCGGCAGTAATCCGCAGCGGAAATTACCGTTTGAGAATTGGGCGAAACGGCAATAGGCCGCTCTGAATTAAAAACGGGCTGCGGCAGGGCTTCGTACTCTCCGTTCGCAAGCAACCTTTTCGGTAATGTGGTTTCAATACCGCGGCAATGCCTTGTTATGCGGGTTTCGTTTTGGTAATATGCTCCCGCAGCTGTAAGCGTTTTGCCGTTTTGTGATACAAAAAACCGATATTCGCCTTTTTCGGTTACAAATACCGATTTTGTGCCCAAAACTCCTGTATCGTCGTATGATGACATTTGCTCAAGCGGTAAGGATATTTTTACCCTTTCGCTTTCTCCGGGCAATAATTCCCGTGTTTTTGCAAAGCCGCAAAGCTCTTTAAACGGCTTTCCGAGCTTGGCACCGTCCTTTAACTGCGGGGCGGAAAAGAAAAACTCAGCCACCTCGCGGCCCGGCACATTGCCGATGTTGGTTATATCGGCGCTTATTTCGACAGCGTCGCCTTTTACACGGCTTTCGGCATTGCTTACGGAAAAATCAGTATATGAAAGCCCGTATCCGAACGGGAACACCGCCTCGTTTTCCTTTGAAAAGGTGTCAAAGTATCTGTAACCTACAAAAATATCCTCTTCATAATCCTGAATAAGTCCGCCCTCGTGCTGCCCGAAATGACCGCTTGACGGATAACACTCATAACTGCGTGCCATGGTAAATGGCAATTTTCCTGAGGGGTTGATTTTTCCGATAAGAATATCCGCGACGGCGCAGGCTGAATTTTCCCCCATAAATCCCGTGAATAAAACCGCGTCTATATTACTGTATTTATCAAGAAACGTAAGCTCGACAGCGCAGGAAATGTTGAGCAGAACAATAACATGCCGAAAGCTCCCGCAGACTAAGCGGAACATTTCTTCTTCCCCGTCGGATAGCATAAACCCGCCCTTTGCAACAGGAATATCACAGTTTTCGCAGCTGGTACGGCCGAGTATTACAACAGCCGTATCGGTTTTAATTGCCGCATTTTTTACGGTTTCCTCGCTTAAAGGCATTTCGGGGTATGAGGAGGCGCTGAAACTCACATATCCGCCGGTTATTACGGGGTGTTCCTCCGTCCATTTTCTGTAAAGCGACAAAAGCTCGGTATTTACGGCTATACCGGCGGAAATAAATGCGTCGGAGAAATTTGCGCATCCCGTATGTCCCATTGTATTCAATTGTACTCTGCCGAATACCGAAATGCGTTTATCGGAAAGCGGCAAAACATTATTATCGTTTTTCAGCAGAACCGTACCGTTTGCGGAAACGGTTTTGCTTAATTCATGCCATTCGGGTTTTCCTTTTTTTAAAAGATTGTCATTCATATAATATCAGGCTCCTGTTTTTGTATAACTTGAGTTTATTATATGGCAGCGCCCGAAGTTTTTTCAATGGGATAATTCGCCGTTTATTGGATAATTAGCCACAAACCGCAGCCATGTCAGCTTTTATTATGGGTCTTACGGAATTGGTGGGGAGTAATACCGTTCACGGTTTTAAAAACCCTGTAAAAGTATCTTATATCGGAATATCCGCATTTTTCGGAAATTTCTTCTATTGAAAGCCTGGTTGATTCAAGAAGACTGCATGAATTCGATATTCTTAAATGGGTTATATACTGCTTGGGCGAAATGCCCATTTGTCTGGTGAAAAGGTCGCGGTATCTGCTTATGCAAACGCCTTCGATTTCGGCAAGCTCCCTTATGGAAATATCGGAATTATAATGGTTGTTTATGTAGATCAGCGATTTTTTGAAACGCATGGCGGGCGCGTTTATACTGTTGAGTATATGTCTTTTGATTTCAACGAAAATCTGCAGCATATAAAGAGAGGCGTTATAAGTAAAATCCGCATATCTGATTGTAAATTCATCGAACATCTTGTGAAAACAGTGTACTATTGAGGCGTTTTCTCCTATATTAAAAACAAAATTATGGGAAAAACCGAAGCGCTTGAGCGTGCTTTCGGCGTGTGAACCTGTGAAGTGTGCCCAATAGTAGGTTACGGGACTTTCCTGAGCCTTGTACCAATGCCGCTTGTCGGCTTCAAAGAAGATTCCCTGACCCTTTGAAAGCGTAATTTTGCGGTCATCGTCTGTTATGACGGTTATTTTCCCGTCCTGAATATAGAGAAAATAATTATCCTTTCTGCCGTGCGGCTTAAAGCACTCGAATTTATCGGTTCTGTTTTCATACCCGGTGCAGTTGACTATAAATGTATCGCTCATATCGCAATAGTTGTTTTCATCAAGAAGTGCCGAGTTGATAATGCGGTAATATCTTACAGTGTTCATATTTCCTCCGAAAAATGGCGATTTGTACAAGTATTGTTTTTTATTAGAATTGTTGTATTGACAAAGACAGTATATAATAAACATATGAAAAAGTCAATTTAAAATATAAAATTCATTTAAAATGTCCGAAATTAAGGAATACTTAATAATAAACTGCTTTTTTATAAGAAAATTGACAAAAAGCAAATATTACAATATTTGGAGAATTGATAATGTTCGATTTAAAATCGGTATCGTCGCTTGAAAAAATACTGCCAGACAGAAAGTGCGATACAGCGGAATGTAAATGCGTATCGGGGCTTGAAAATGAAACGGTTTCGTTTCAGCTGGTGTTTGCCTCGGACAAAAGGGCTGCTTACAGCTTTGATATAGCGGGTGACGGTCTTGACGTAAAAGTGTATTTTGTGGAGAATGTTCCGGTTGAGTTTCCCACCTTTCCTTTAACCCTTAACGACAGTGATTTCATAAGTCACCTGCCGGGACTTTACCCCGACAGACTGGTTCCGGCGGACAGGAACTGGGTTCAGGTTACCGATATATATAAAGCCCTCTGGGTTTCGGTAAGCGGTAAATGCGGGGTTCATAAGCTGAACGCCGTATTCAGGGACGAAAACGGAGAAACGGCTGCGGAATGTTCTTTGGATGTACATATTATAAACGCTGAGCTTCCGAAGCAGGATCTTATATACACCCAATGGTTTCACACAGATTGCATATCGGAATTTTACGGATTTGAAACATTTTCCGAAGAGCATTGGGCAATGATAGAAAAATTCATGCGGTTAGCCCGGGAAAACGGTATTAATATGATACTTACGCCCGTTTTCAGCCCGCCGCTTGATACGCAGGTCGGCAGAAAACGTCCCGTTTCGCAGCTTTTGAAAATAAAGAAAAACGGGAAAAGCTACAGCTTCGATTTCAGCAGGGTAAAGCGCTGGATAAATTTATGCCAGGCGGTAGGCTTTGAATATTATGAAATGCCACACCTTTTTACACAGTGGGGTGCAGAGTTTACTCCGCGGATAATTGCTGAGGTTGACGGCGAGGAAAAGGATATTTTCGGATGGAATGTTTACGCCGTTTCGGAAGAATACGATAATTTTCTTTCGCAGCTTTTACCGCAGCTTCTGGACTTCTTAAAGAGCGAGGGCATTTTTGCAAAAACATACTTTCATATTTCCGACGAACCGTTTCTGGAGCATCTTGAAAATTACGGCAAGGCGCGCAGGATTGCGGAAAAATATCTTGAGGGCTGCAAAATAATAGACGCATTGTCGGATTATGATTTTTACCGTAACGGCGTTGTGCGCATACCGATTCCGTCTACCGATCATATAAAGCCGTTTTTAGACGCGGAGCTGAGCGAAAGGTGGTGCTATTACTGCTGTTCGCAATGCGTAAATGTCAGCAACCGTTTCACGGTTATGCCGTCGTCGCGCAACCGCTCGATAGGTTTTCAGCTTTACAAATACCGCATGGACGGTTTTTTGCACTGGGGCTTCAATTTTTATTATTCGCAGTATTCGCGGATTCTGCTTGACCCGTTTGCTCAGACCGACGCATATGACGCATTCCCGTCGGGTGACGCAATAGGCGCATATCCGTGCAGATCGGGACCGGCGCCCTCAATAGGGCTGGTTGTTTTTAATGAAGCGCTTCAGGATTTAAGGGCATTAAAGCTGCTTGAGAAGTACATAGGCTATGAAAATACGGTGAGTTTGGCGGAAAAGGCGCTCGGTGAGGAAATCAGCTTTGACAGCTGCTATTGCGCCGAAGCAATTTTAAAAACGCGCGAATGTATAAATAACAAAATAGCATCGGAAACAGAAAAAAGGTATTACCGTGAGAATTGTCCCGCGATTCCGGCGTCCGGGCGGGGAATCGGGAAATCTTACGCTTAATATAAAAAACAAACAGGAGGAAACGTTTATGAAGACCATAGGTTTAAAACTGACATCCCTTTTTTTAACCCTCGCAATGACGGCGACGGTTTTGCCGCTCTCAGCGGCGGCTGAAAGCGAAACGGCAACCGACTGCACAAGGTCATACACCTTTGACAGTGCCGATGAGCTTAACGATTTCTATTCTTATTGGTGGTCAAGAAGCAATACAAACGGCGCGCAGATAAAGGATAACAGCGTCACGGATTCCTTTAAGCTTTCCGACGGAACGCTTGTGCGTACGCGTACACAGGAAACCGATTGGGAGGGAAAGGTAAACCATATAACGGCGCTTACCTTTAAGGATTTAAGGCTTAAAAACTTTGATTTATCATTCAGCATGAAAAACGATTTGGACAACAGCTATGCCAAAAGCTTTTTCGTAGGTGTAAGAGAAGTACTGCCCGGTCAGCCTTCGTCAAGCATTTACGATTGGACAAACGGAAAGGACTCTGTCGGAAATACCAGAAACGATATTTATATAAACAACTACGGCGGCATAGGCATGAATGCTCCGGTTGAAAGCGGCAGCGGTGAAAGCGTTCAGGGACAAATGAAGAATTACAGGCTGCGCGCCGTGGGAACAACTCTTCAGTTCTGGAAATACGATACAACAAAGGCAGAGCCGGACGCAACTCTGACCCTTAACTCGGAAAATGCGGGAACAATTTCTCTTTGCTTCGGAAACACAAACGGCGCGATCGATAATATTTCAATAACAAATTTGGACGACAGCGGCAACGCTGTTCCCATGCCGGCGGCGTCTACAAAGGTTTTTGCGGCGAACGCCGCGGCAAAGGGCGCGCCCTCGGAATATTACCGCGAGCTGATGTCCGAATCGTGGTATGCGGACAATGTATACAATACATATTCCGGAATTGATTCGGACTGCTTTAATGTGGATGATTACGGCAATATGCTAAACAAACTCCGCGCGCATACATCCGGCGTTTCCGCCGATAATATGACGGCGCTTACCCTTAACGAACCGGCGCTGCGCAATTTTGAGGCGACGTTTCTTATAAAATACATGTCTGTGAATTATGACGGCGGTTTATTTATAAATATGCGCGAGCAGATACCCGGCAAGGCTTTTGCCAATACATATTCTCAGAACGATATGTGGCCGACTGCGGGTCGTATGAGCGACGGCAGCAACACGGTTGTATTTAATCCCACAATAGGCACCGGCGTTTATGTTTGGAACGGCAGCGGCATAGGTGTAACCGAGGTGGGTTCCAAAACATCGGATACAAATTTTCATATTTACAAGTTAAGGCTTGTCGGCTCAACGCTTGAATCGTGGGTTGACGGTACACAATGCGGCACCGTTGAGGGACTTGATGTTAAAAACAACGGTTATTTATCGGTTATTGCCGCGAATTGCTCTGTTGCAATAACCAGCATTTCGGTTACATGGCTGGATGAAGACGGCAACGAGGCGGCATGGGGCACAAAAGCAGATGTTGAACCCGAGGTTGATTCAACAAGGGAATGGTTCGGCGGCAAGAGCAACGAGCTTTCCGAATTCCGCAGCTCTTATTGGAGCAAGGGCAGCGGCTACACTTCCACCGACAGTATTGACGGTGCTCTTTGGAAAATTAATGAGTGGAATACCCTTGAAAATAAGAGAAGCGGAGAATTTTACGACAACGACTGGAGCAACGGCGCGTGGGCGGACAACATGACCGCCGTAACGCTTAACGACAACAGCTTTGCCGATTTTGAGGTCACGGCTCAGGTTAAAGGTCTCGGGCAGAGCGCGGCTGTAATGATAAGCGCCCGTGAGAAAACTCCGGGTCAGGCGGTAGCAGGTATAGGTTCATGGAGCTTCGGAACACAGCCGGACGGCAGCGAGAATGTCGTACTTAAATATTTCACAAATGACGGCAATGCAATGATACATTCGGGCAGCAGCTCGGCGTCAGTCGGGGAAGGGCTTATTAACGGAACCGATTGGAATATACTTAAACTCCGCGTTGTGGGGAATAAGGCGGAAACGTGGGTGAACGGAACCAAAACCGCCGAAATGGCATTAAGCGATAAATGCGAAAAGCAGGGATACATTTCGGTAATATTCGCAAACCAGCTGGGCGCACTTAACCGCCTTACGGTTACAAGGCTTGACTCTGTGGGAAATCCGATTGATTATACCGAGGGCAAACAGCTTTTCATAAAGAGCCTTAACGATATGAATAATATAGGCAAGGCTTTAACCTCTCCCGCAGACGGCAATTATTTCCTTACAGACGATATAGCCTTGGGCGAGGGCGAAACCTGGACGGAAATAACCGGATTTAAGGGCAGCTTTGACGGACAGGGACACAAAATAACCGGTATTAACAAGCCGCTTTTCACTTCGCTTGAAGGCAATGCGACCGTTAAAAATCTCGTTATTGAAAATGCAGCCGTGAATACAGATCTGGCGGGCGCGGTTGCCGGTGTTTCTTCAGGCGAAAACGTAAGCATAAGCAACGTTGCGGTTATAAACGGAAGCGTTTCCGCTGCGGTAGGCGGCGCATTTTTAGGATCGGTTACCGGCGGCAAAACCGTAATATCCGATTGCAGCTATTCGGGCTATGTCGGCGCCAATTATATCGGCGTATTCATCGGCGCGGGCGGCGGCACTAAGGTCATAAAGAATTGCTATGTTAACGGCAAAACAGAGGGCTGGGAAGCCAAAAACAATATTACGCTTGATAACGCCGCGCAAACCGAAAACGTGTATATTGACATAAGCGGCAAAAAGCCTCTTTCGGCGCTCGGACTTTCGGAAGAGCTTTGGATACATGACGGCAGGATTCCGCAGCTGAAAATAACCGGTAAAAAAGCATTTACACCGGGCGACGCCAACATGGACGCAAACGTTGATATTCTTGACCTGATCCGCATGAAGAAAGCGGCTTCCGGTGCGGCGGATACAGAAATATCATACATGGCGGCGAATCTTGACGGAGAACTGAATTCCGAAAATGAGGCGGAAATATCGGCAAGTGATATTTCGGCGCTCAAAAAAATACTTCTTTCTTCGTCAACCGATTATGAAATATACGACGCAAGGCTTTACGGAAAATCCGCGCTTTTCTTAGGCGACTCCATAGCCTACGGCGCCAATGATACGCCCGTCGGCTATTCGTGGTCGGGCAGAATTGCGAAAACCTACGGTATGAAAAACCAAAATGTCGGCTGTTCGGGCTGGTATGTTACAAACCATAACGGGAGCGGAAGAATAGTAAACGAATTCAATAATGCCGAGGCGGCGGTTTCATCCTATGATTTTGTAATACTTCACGGCGGGGTAAACGACGTATGGCATTCAAAGCATTCTCCCGACTGTGCGGTTCCGCTCGGGGCGCTGTCGGACGAGGGCGAAACCGAATTTGACAACACCACCTTTTACGGCGCGTTGGAGGAATATGTAACAACCGCAAAAAAACTTGCGCCCAATGCGAAAATAGGATACATAATCAATGCGGATATAAGCAATATAATCAGCTCGGATACATCCGGCATAAGTTTTGACGATATGGTAACGGCTATAAAAGAGGTATGCGATAAATACGGCGTGGCTTATCTTGATTTACCCGAAAACACCGCTTTTTCGGCTGAATTCAGCAATACGTCTCATTTGGCGGACGGCGTTCACCCGACCGCTGCGGGCTATGATATTCTTTCAAAATATATAGCCGATTGGATGAAAACACTTTAATGCGTAACCGTCCGCGCACAGAAGATATTCCTTTGTGTGCGGACATATAAAGGGAAACGATTATGAAATGTAAAAACTATATTACCGTTTTTAAAAGGATTGCCGCGACCGCGCTGTGTTTTATGCTGATATGTCAGGCGTTTTACATAGCGGCTTACCAAAGCCCAGCGTCCGGTCAGCCTTACCCGCTCGGGGTCGGAAGTCCTGTTAAAGCGGTTTCGGGAAAGGGAAGCGTGGGAACCAAATCGGGCAAACAGTTTTTATTTACGGCGCCGCTTGCCGGAAAAACCCAGACGTTTTATATGGCATTCCCTGTTTTCGGCGGTATACGCTTCAGAACAAAGCCGATAGTGGGGTCTTCATCGGCAATTTTTGAGCCGGAGGATTATTATACAATAACCTCGGTAACCTCTTCGGGAAGAAAAATACTGACCGCCGGCGATATGACGGTCGTTTATACATCTACCGCCGACGGCTGGACGGTAAGTTTCAGTAGGTACTCGGGCGAGACCTTTACGCTTTCGTCCGATAATATAATTTTCGGATATGAGGACAGCGGTTACAGAAACAGGATAATATACAGCGGGGATCTCTCAGAGGACGAGATAATTTACGGCTCGGGCGAGAGATTTAGCGGGTTTAATCTTCGCGGCAAGGATATTCTGCTGTGGAATACGGACGGATATGAAAGCGGCGATACATCCGCCGACAGAACGCTGAGCTATGCCAACGTGCCGATTTTTCACAGCTCGACAGGATACAGCCTTTATTTCAATTCCACATATAACAGTATTGCGGATATAGGTAAAACCGACGCGGGGAAATTAAGCGTCAGCATTGATAACGGCGATGAGCTTGATATGTTTTTATGGAACTCTTCACCGACAGAAAATATAAAAAGCTATACGGCGCTTACGGGCAAGCCTGCGGCTATACCGAAATGGGCGTGTGATTACTGGATAGGCTCCACGCATATGGTGTGGGGCGACGATGTTCATACAGAGGAAATGTCGGCAAAATCCCTTTCAAGGCTGAGCTTTGTGCTGGATAAATATAAGGAATTGGGAACAATGCCCGCAGCGCTTTTCGGAGAGGGGTATCCCGCCAATAATAAGGAAACCTATGAAAAAGCGGCAAGCTACGGGGTCAGAATGCTGCGCTGGAATTATCCCGGAATGGACCCTGAAAATATGAGCGCGCTTATTGACGGCGTTGATACAGCCGAACTTCCGATAATAAGGTATGCGGATGACAGCTCCAAGTTCTACGCAAATTACATAGATTTCACAAATAAAAATGCGTTAAGCCTTATGAAAAGCTATTATTCCGATCTTATCGGCTGGGGCTTAAAGGGCGCAATGCTTGATTACGGCGAGGTGATTCCTTATTACGCCGCAGCTGTCGATGGAACCGACGGCAAAAAGCTGCACAATTTGTACCAGCTTGAATACAGCAGGACATTGCGGGAGGTGTTTGAGAAGTCGGCGGCGAACGGCGATTTTATCCTCTTCTCGCGTTCGGGCTGCGCCGGTTCGCAAAAATATTCGGCCAACTTTTTAGGAGATCAGAAATCGAGTTTTGAGGGGCTTAAAGAGCAGCTTTCGGCAATGCTCAGTATGAGCGCAAGCGGATTTTCAAATATAGGCGGCGATATAGGCGGTCATTTCGGCACACCCACATCCGAGCTGTATTCGCGGTGGCTTCAGCTTGCAACCTTTTCACCCATTATGCGAACGCATGGCGGCACCTCGCTGAATAATACCAGAGATCCCTGGAATTACGGAAAAGAAGAGGTGTTTAAAAAATACTATTATATCCGCAAAAATATAGCAGATTGTGTGTACAGCGCCTCGCTTAAAGCAGAGAACACGGGCGAACCGATTGTTAAAGCGTTCGCGGTGGCTTTCCCCGAACAGAAAAATCTGGCGGGTGTAGAGGATCAGTATATGTTCTGCGACAGCATGATGGTTGCTCCAATAATTGACAGTGGAGAAACTACAAAAAACGTTGTTTTTCCGAATGGCAAATGGTATAATTTTTACAACGGCACAATTGAAACAGAAAACGGCGGAACAAAATACACCGAGTCAAAAGAGGATCAGATACCGGTTTATCTGAAATCGGGAGCGGTGATACCAGCAGAGCTTGCCGCAACCCTCAATATCGGGGATCCATTTTCCGACGCCGATAAAAACACGGCGCTTATTGTGACAGAGCCTGAGGAAAATTCCACAGCCGTCTGCTGCGGAACCGACGGTAATGTGACCTACGGGCTTAATGTTGAAACAGACGGGTATAGCATTGTTTCGGACAAAGAGAACTCCGTGCACAATCTGATTATTTACGGCGAAACTCCGGAAAGCGTTTATGTTGACGGTGTAAAAATTCCTTTCGTATATGAGCAGGGCGAGGGGACGCATTTTTATAAGGACGGAGCGAAAACGGTAATAAGGCTTGCGGATGATTGGAGTAAGATTGAAATAAAGCTCTCGGGGCATAGCAGCGATGAAGCGTCTTCGACCAAAAGCTGGACATTTCCCGAGGGAGCTGCGGCAGAGGTATTCGGTGATTTCAGCTCGTCGTTCTGGTCGTCAGCCGATGGTTATTCGGTTTACGATACGGTAGACGGAAATGTATGGCAGGTTGGCGAATGGGGCAACGCCGAGAATAAAAACGTCTGCGTTCCTAATAACTGGGATTCGGGCGCATGGGCGGATAATATTGCGGCTTTGACCGTGAAAAACAAATCATTTACCAATTTTGATATTACCGTGGAGGTTAAAAATGTGTCCTCAAGCCCGGGGGGACTTATGATAAGCGCAAGGGAAAGCACTCCCGGTCAGCCCGTGCCGCAAATAGGCTCGTGGGATTTCGGAAACCAACCCGACGGCAAGGCTAATGTGGTGTTCAAATACTTTTCCAACGATTCGGGCTGTACGGTCAGCAGCGGGAATATGACGGCTGCAACCCATAGCGACGGCGTAAAAACAAACGATTGGAATACCTTGCGTATGCGAGTAGTGGGCAACAGTGTCCGCGTGTGGCTGAACGGTGTTGAGGGTAAATCGGTCTCCGTTTCCGATAACTGCAATTCACAGGGGAGCATTTCGGTTGTCTTTTCAAATGAAAGGTGCGCCGTCAGAAGTATAAGTCTGACAAGACTTGATGAAAACGGCAGGGAATGCGACTATTTGGAAAGAATACCGATAAAAAGCGCAGCTGAATTTTCAGAGATAGGGAAAACGGCGGCAAAGAGCCTTTCGGGAAGCTATTATCTTGCGGAGAATATAACGCTGGCGGAAAATGAAACATGGTCTATTGTTGAAAACTTCAGCGGTGTGTTTGACGGAAACGGGCACACGGTAACAGGAATTGACAATCCGCTGTTTTCATCGCTTGCCGACTCGGCAAATGTTAAAAATACTGTAATTAAAGGCATAGTATTGCGCGACGGTGTTAAAGGAGCTGTTGCGGGGGTTACGGTCGGAAACAATGTTAAAGTGAGCAATGTGGCGGTTATTGACGGCAGCATTGCCGCCTCGGTGGGTGGCGCCTTTATCGGCAGCGCTTTATCGGGAAAAATCACTTTATCCGATTGCAGCTATACGGGATATGTAGGAGCCGATTATGCCGGCGGATTTATCGGCGGAGGCGGCGGTGAAAAGATTATTAAGGATTCATACGTCAATATAACGTTCGAGGCATGGCAGGCGGGGAATAATATTACGCTTGATGCCGAACCCCATACCGAAAGAGCTTACTTTAATGTAGGCGGAAAAAGGGATATTGACGCTTTGGGATTTTCCGATGACCTTTGGCTGCATGACGGCAGGCTGCCGCAGTTGAAAATCACGGGTGCCGCCGGTTACGTTAAGGGCGACGCAAATCATGACGGAGCGTTCAATATAGGTGATCTTATCAGAATCAAAAAATATCTTTCATATTCCGATAAAACGGATATATCGTTTGTGGCGGCGGATTTCGGGGGAGACCGCGATACCGACGGGAGTATAATTATTGACGGCACCGATATGGCTGCGCTGAAAAAGTATTTACTGAATATTAATTAAAGGGAGAACAAGTAAATGGCAACACCCGAAATACCGTTTTATATAAAACCGAAGCCTGAACCATCTGATTTTTTCGGTTTGAAATATGCGCGCGGCAATGTGACGGACAGTAAAAGGTTTTACTTTAATACCGCTGATAAATTTGAAACCGTAAGGATTGAACTCAGCTTTCCGGTTTCGGGCGGAGCGAGGCTTTGCAGCGCGGAGAAAGGCTTTTTTGATACTGACGGTCTGTTTGAAATCACATATGAGGAAACCGAGGCGGGCTTGAAAATTTCGGCAGGGAAGGAACAGGCGGTTTTTACCGCGAACGGGGAAGAATGGCAGATAGAGCTGTTCAAAAACGGAACCCCCAAATACCGCTTTTCCTCGCGGGAGCTGAATATCGGCTATAACGGCGGCAAACGCAATGCGGTTGAAATACGCATACCGCGGCATGAAAATGAGCTTTTCTACGGCTTGGGCGAGCGATTTAACGGCTTGTTCCAAAACGACGATGTTCTTCTTTGGAACAGCGACGGCTATTATTCGGGCAGTAAGGATATTCCGAAAACGCTGAGCTATATTAATACGCCGCTTTTGCACAGCACATACGGGTACAGTCTGTTTTTCAACTCCACATACTGCATAAAAGCGGAGCTGTCGGGGGATAAGGATACCTGCGGTATGATTTCGGATGGTCCTATATGCGACTTTTTTGTATGGACGGGGAGCCCCGAAGAAAATATTGCAAGCTATACAGAGCTTACCGGCAAGCCGTTTATTCCGCCCGACTGGGCGTTTGATTACTGGGCAGGCGGCGGAGCGATAGACTGGGAAATTAACGGACTGAGCATTATTCCCGATATAGTAAGGGGCTGGATTACCGAGTATGAGGAAATGGGCGCGGTTCCGTCAGCCCTGTTCGGAGAGGGGAGACCCTCCGAAAACAAGCAGGTTTATGAGTACCTGTCCGAGCATAATGTGCGAATGCTCATGTGGAATTATTCCGGTGAAGAACTGCAGAAAATAGAAAGGCTATTGCCGGAAAGTGCGGGAGACCTGCCGGTAATAAAATATCTTGATAACCCGAATGAATATTACGAAAATTATATAGACTACACACACCCCGCCGCCGAAAGCTACATAGCGAAGAAATATTCCGATTATTGGGACTGGGGGCTAAAGGGCATAATGGTCGATTTCGGTGAATACGTTGACTGTAATACCTTAATGCACAACGGAATGACCGGAAGCGAGACGCACAATCTTCACGCATATTTTTACAATAAGGCAAACTATAATGTGTGGAAGAAGCGTATGGGCGATGATTTTGTACTGTTTGCGCGTGCGGGCTGTGCCGGAAGTCAGGCATATGCGACAAATTTTACGGGCGATCAGTCGGCATCGTTTGAGGGGCTGCGTGAGCAGGTAAACGCCGTTATATCGGCGTCGGCAAGCGGTTTTTCGGTTATCGGCGGAGATATAGGCGGTTTCTTTACTCAGCCGAGCTTTGAGGTGTATTGCAGGTGGCTGCAATTCGCAGCCTTTACGCCGCTTATGAGGGCGCACGGTTGCCCGACGGGAAGAAACCCGTGGGAATGGGGCGAAAACGGCAGAAATATTTTCAAGGCGCACTTTTTTCTGCGGAAAAATCTTTCGGGACATATTTACAGAGCGGCGCAAAAAAGCGGGAAAACGGGAGTGCCCATGGTTAAGCCGTTTGTTATGGCTTTCCCCGAAAACAAAGCCGTACATAATACCGAACGGCAGTACATATTCTGCGACGATATAATGGTTGCGCCGATAACCGAAAGCGGCGTTTCGGAATGGAACACGGTATTTCCCGCGGGCAGCTGGTACAATGTATGGACCGGCGAAAAAATAAACGGAGATAATACCGCCCGTAAGGTGAGCGTACCGTACGACAGAGGCCCTGTTTATTTCGCGGCGGGCTTTGCGGATGAAATTGCGGTCGGCGACTCGCTTGAGCTTGTAAAGCCGGTAGGCAGCGGAAATACGCACAGAGCGCTGTTAATAACCGAGCCTGACGAATCGGTTTCAAAGAACGGCTATGTTCTTAAACCATCCGCAAACGGTTTTGAGATTATTTTAAAGGACGGCGCGCCCGATATTACCGTTATTCACGGCAAAAGGGCGGCAAGGATTTTGGCGGATGATACCGAGCTGTGTAAAACGGACGCGAAAACAGAGCAGGGATTCTTTGTTACCGAAAACGGAGCTACCGTAATTCTTCACGGCAGACGGAAAAAATTAACCGTATTTTAAGCGCTGTACCGTGCAGGCGCAGCGTTAAAAAGCAAAATAAAAAGAAAGAGGTTACAGTATGAAAAAACACATCACAAGGCTTCTGGCATTTACGGCTACCGTTGCCATGATTTTAAATCTTTTCGGTTTAAATCTCGGATTCGCGGCTGCCGATGAGGGAAGCAATGAGAAAAAATGGAGCTTTGACTCCGCGACGGATCTTAACGATTTCAAATCGTATTACTGGAGCAGGAGCGGGGGATATGTAAAAGAAAGCAGTATTTCTCAATCCTTTAAGCACACGGGCGGCAAGCTGGTGCGCGACGCTTCAACAAGACCGTATATACACAACGGCGAGGGTAAGTTTGAAAATATATCGGCGCTCACGCTCAACGACCCGACCTTCAGAAACTTTGACCTTACCTATAAGTTTAAAAAGACCTCCGACGGTTCTTACTCGAAAAATATGTTTATAGGCATGCGCGAGAAAACTCCGGGTCAGGTAGTAAACGGAAGGGAATGGGAATCTGGCGTACAGCTTGACGGAACCTATATTCCCGCCCTGAACCTCCGTACCGAAAGCGGAAAAATGGTGTTTATGAACGGCGGTAAGGGTGTTGATTTTGAAAACACAGGGTATACGAACGACTTCAATACCGTAAGGGTTCGCCTTGTTGAAAACACACTCAGCGTCTGGATGAACGGGAATCAGATTGCAAGCAACGTTACCGTAGCCGACGGGCAGAATCAGTGCGGATACATTTCTTTCTATTTTGCAAACAGCTTCGGTGAGATAGATGAAATAGGTATTAAGCGGCTGGACGCAAAGGGTAATGAAATTAATTTTGTGCCCGATGTAACGTTTGCCGCAGCTCCGTCCGTAATTCCCATGGGCGTTGCTGCCGAAGAGCTTATAAAGCAGCTTCCGAAACGGGTTAAGGCGGTATATTCGGGCTATGAGGTTCCGGTGGATATTGACGGCTGGAAGTGTGACGATTACGACCCGACAAAGGCGGGGAGCTATAACTTTACCGCCTCGGTTGTAGGGCTTGCAAGCTATTTTTCAAATCTCAGCGTTTCCATGACGGTAAAAATAAGTAACGAGGTTGTAAAATATACTCTAAACGACGCAAATCAGATAAATTCGGCGTTTGACTCGCATTATTCGGGAAACATTCTGCAATCCTCCGCAGTAAAGACAAAATTTGAGGAAAAATGGGATGTCACATCCGACGGAATAGTGCGCAAGCCGAGCGAAAACGCAAATGCCGCCTCGGAAAGCGCAAACATGGCTATTCTGACCTATAAAAAAGCAAAGCTCGGCAATTTTGTGCTTACCGTAACATATAAGCAGGGAAGCGACAGCACCGCAAAGGCGCCTATCGTCGGTTTCGGTTCGGATACAACCGGCAAATTTGCCAACCTCGCCGGCGGCGGAATAGCGGCATATGTAAGCGCGGACGGCAAATTAAAGCTTTGGTCAAACAAATTCAGCACATCGGGCGATTACAGGCTTTCTTACGATATAGCGGAATACAATGCCTCCGCCGAGCATCAGTTAAAGGTTATAGTCGGTTCCACAAAGGCAAGCTATTATGTCGACGGGAAATTTGTTGCCTCCTATGTGCTCAAGGACTATAAAAACGGGTATATTTATCTTGCCCTCGGCAGCAACCGCGGCAGCTTCCGCAATCTTGAAATAAGCCCGCTTATGGGCATACAGTCGGTAGGTGCGGTTAAGGACACAAGTGTACCGCTTAATACGTCTCCTGACGCGGCAAAGGCAAAGCTGCCGAAAAGCGTTGAGGTGACTCTGGAGGACGGCAGCAAGACAAATTACGATATACTGGAATGGACCTCGTCAACATATAATCCGGCATATTCGGGTAAATACAAGTTTACCGGAATAATCAAAGCGGATTCTTCCGTGAACCCCGCCGACCTTAACGCATACGCGGTGGTTGAGGTTTCCGAGGTGTACGACCCGGACATAACGAGAAAATACTTCTTTGACAATGCGGACGATCTTGACGATTTCACAGCTTATTACGCAAGCGAGGCAAATCCGAACGTTAAAGGCTCGGGATTTAAGGCGACAGACTGGCGCGAAAACTGGGCGCTTACCGACGGAATGCTCAAAAAACTCTACAACGGCAATTCCGACGACACCAAAAATATCGCCATGCTTGTTTTGAATAAGCAGAAATATAAAAACTTTGAGCTTACCGTTGATTTTAAGCAGGGTGAAGAAACATACAGATGGGCAATGGTAGGCTTCGGTGCCAAGAAAATGGGCGAGTTTGCGCTTTCAGAGGATGGCGGACGCGTTCATTACCTCCAGCAGGAGGGTACTGTTTCCGGCTGGGGCAGGGAATTTGTTACAGGCTGGGAATATCACGAGGTGTACAGCGGCCTTGAAAATTATGAGCGCAATGCTATACACAGAATGAAACTTACCGTAATAGGTAAGAAAGTCACCATAAAGATTGATGATTACGAGCCGGTAATTACCGACGCTCCGGCAGATTACAACGGCGGGTATATTTACCTCGCGGTAAACTCAAACTCTGCTTTGTTTGATAACCTGACAGTAATCGACTATGACGTAAAGGACAGAAAAATAGAAAAGGTTTCCGCAAATAAAAAGGTTGTGTACGACCATAACGATAAATTCGCGGAATATGAGCTTCCCGAAATTGCCGATGTGGTGTGCGACGACGGAAGAACCTACCCCATGGCGGTGGAGTGGAGCTGCCCGGATTTCCGTTCAAATATTCCGGGGCTTTACAAGTACACAGGAAAGATTATTCTTCCCTCGGGCAAATTCAGCAATCCGAAAAGGCTCAGCGGTTACCTTGAATTGGAGGTAATTGTGGATTACGACCCGAATACTTCCGTGAAGTATTATTTTGACACACCGGCGGAGCTGGACGATTTTGTTTGCTACTATACGCCCACCACAGGTAACGACGGACTGAAAAAGGTTCCGGTTTCAGAACAGTGGGAGATAAACGACAGCGGAAGGATTGCAAGAATCAATCAGGATTTTGAGCAGAAAGAGTGGTCGGAGGAATTTGCCGCCACAAAACTTTCAACACTTGTCTGGAACGCAAAGGAGCTTGAAAACTTTGAAATAGAAGTGGATTACAAGCAGGGAACAAACACATGGCTTTGGGCAATGGCAATGTTCGGAATAAAGGATTCCACAAAGTGGATCATGAACTACACCGGAACCGACAGCGGTGAGATGACGGGCGTGGGCGGATATGCCTGCTACGCTCAGCAGGAGGGAACCGCGACCATGTGGGGAGACTTCAGCAAGGGCTACCGCGTTCTGGCTAATCTGCCGGGCGTTGTCAATTACAACCGCGGAGAAGTAAACCACATGAAGATAAAGGTTGTTAACGGACTTATAAAACTTTATATAAACGAAGCCACGGAGCCGCTGGCGGTAGAAGCCCGCACACATGATACAAAGGGTAAGATAGCCCTTGCCTGCGGCATGAATTTAGCAGAGTTTGACAATTTGAAAATAACCGCGCTTGACTCGAACGGAACTCCCGCAAACATAGGCATGTCTAATTTTGTAAACGGCGGCGGCAAGACAAACGGCAACAACGGCAGCTCTGCGCCTACTACCGGCGATACGGTAGCGGCAATTATAGAAAAAGCCGCGCTGGTGCTCGGTATTTCCGCAGTATTTATTTTCGGATTCTGGGGCGGCAGTGTTCTCAAAAAGAAAAAATCCTGAGTCCCGATTATTTTGAAAGGAAGCGCATAAAATGAAAAAAATACAAAGGGTACTGTCGTTAATTTCGGCGTTTGTTCTGCTTTTGTGTGCCGCGGCGGGCTGCGGAAAATCCGATTCCGGCGATAAAAAGGTCAAACCCGGCAGCGGAAAGAGCGATGAGTTTGAGGTAGAGGGCGCCGGCAAGGACGAATATGCCAAGTACGACGCAAAGGGTAAGGTGAAAATAGCCGTTGATACGGCGAGACCTAACGATTATCAGGCACTGTTCGATGCGTTTTCGGATGTTTATCAGAATATCGAGCTTGATATAGACTACTTTGCGCATACGACCGAGGACTCGGCTCAGGAATATCTGACCGCAAAGGCGTCCACTGGGGATCTGCCAGATATAGTATTCGACGAGGCAGGACCCCTCACCCTGTATATTTCGCAGGGCTGGGTTCACCCGATAACGGAATTTGTTAAAAACGATCCTACATTTGAAAACATTCCGAAAAACCTTATAAGCGATTATACTTTCGGCGGGGAGCTTTACGCGCTCCCCCTCCAGGCGACCTTCGGCGGCGTTCAGATCAACCCCGATATACTGGAAAAGCTGAATCTCGATCTTCCCGAATTTGACTGGACTCCCGAGGATATGCTTACTCTTATGAAATCGGTTACAAACTCCGAGTATTCCGCAGTAGACGGAATCAATTCAATGGATCACTGGCTGGCGGCGGTCTTTGGCAAGACCTGCACCCTCCAGGGGTACGACTATTCAAAGAGACAGTTTTCAATGAGCAACTCCGCCGTAAAGGCGCTTGAATACTGCGCCACGCTTATGAAGCTGCCGGGCGTTGTTGCCTCAACACTTAATAAGGTGAGCAACGGCAAAAACGATTACGAGCTGAAATTCGGTGCGGGAGACCCGTGGGAAAACGGCAAATTGGCCTTTGCGGTGGATACCGGAACATGGGATTCCACGCTGAAACGCTATGAGAATTGCGAGTTCTATCCCTATCCGCAGGATAAATCCACTCCGGGACGTATAAACGTACATGTTGACCACTGCTTTATGACGACCGCGGTTAAAAAGGAAAACAAAGAGGCGGCTTTCCAGGTGCTCCGCTATCTGACATACAGCACCGAGGGCAACCTTGCAAGACTCAGCATGTATACCGAGGAAAACGAGGGCGTTTATTCGCTTGTTAACGATAAGTATTACCCGATCGTTACAACAAACGAAGTTGTTGAAATGTTCAAGAGCCTTCCCAGCGTGAAAAAGGTTGACATTTACCTTTTGGAAAACATTAAAAACGGTTACCGCGCGGATCCGTGGAAAATCGTTCCCGATTGGTATAAACTGCGCAACAATTATCTGAAAGACGGCAGCAACAGCATTATAAACGGCACGGCTGACGCGTCTGCAACCTGCAAATCAATGGAGAATAAAATAAATGCCGCAATGAATGACGCGTGGAGCTCCTTTGAAGCGAAGCTCAAGCAGGTTCAGCAGGAGTTTAATGCGGCAAACGGGTGATCGGATGAAAAAAGTTTTAAACATTGTTTTACCGCTTTTAATAATTTTAATCGTTACGGCGTCCGCCGTTCCCGCCGCCGCTTTAAACGGTCCGTCGGCTTCCGATTATCAGGTGAACTGGGTCAATCCGAAATCGGTAGTCGGGGCGGCACAGTCAAAGGACGAATTTTCTTTCTTTTCGTATGTCAACGGAGCCAAAAGGGGATTTAATATATCGTTCCCCGCGGGCGGCGGCATAAGACTGAGCGGCGACTCAAAGGGCTTTTTCTCACCCGAAACGGTTTCGGCAATAACCTACGAGAATATTTCCGAGGGGAAAATACGTATGACTGCCGAAAGCGGCATGACCGCCGTTTTTGAAACAAACGGGGAGTCGTGGAAGCTTTCGGTGCTTGATAAAAGCAAAAAGGAAAGTTTCGCGCTTTTCTCGGCGGAAATATATTTCGGCTTCCAGTACGGTACCGTGAAAAAGGTTAAAATTTCTCACGGAATTTCTTCCGACGAGGTCATATACGGCTTCGGCGGAAGAATGAACGCCGTAAATCAGGTGGGCAAAAGTTTTATGCTTTGGAACAGAGACGGCGGCGACTCCGACGGAGATGACGCGTATATAAACGTTCCCATTCTCAACAGCACAAAGGGGTACACGCTCTTCTTCAATTCCACATATGCGGGCAGAGCCGATATAGGGAAATCGCAGTCGGGTATATATACGCTTGATTTTAACGGCAGTATATTCGACGCATTTATCTTCACCGGAACAAACAGCGAAAATATGAGCTCGTATACGGCAATTACCGGCAAACCCGTTACAGCCCCCAAATGGGCGCTCAGCTATTGGGCGGGAGCGCAACAAAACTATTGGCTTTCGCAGGGGGACGACAGATACCTTGACGTAATAGAGGAAACGTTTAAAAAATACAAGGATATGGGTATAACACTTGCCGCGCTTTATGCCGAGGGCATACCGAGTAACGATACCGCGACCTATGATATTGCCGATAAATACGGTTCAAGAATACTGTATTGGAACTACCCCGATGATACCGAGGAGGAAACCGCGGGTATTGCGGAAAAGGATCTTCCCATACTTAAAGATATACTGAATCCTTTCAGCAAGCAGTCGATATGGTGCATTGATTACACAAACCCATCGTCGCTGATAACCATTAAGAACAGGTATTCCAAGTTTTGGAACGCGGGAAAAACAGGGCTTAAAGGCACTATGGTAGACTACGGCGAATATGTGACAGAGGAATCGCTGGCTTACAACGGCAAAACGGGCGATGAGATGCACAATCTGTGGGCGTATTATTATTGCAAGGCAATGTTCGACGCGTGGAACGAAGGCGTGAAGGATAAGGATTTCATACTTTTTGCGCGTGCGGGCTGTGCGGGGTGCCAGACCTACAACGCAAATTTCACAGGAGATCAGGCGTCCACATGGAACGGACTTGAGGATCAGGTTCAGGCAATACTCTCCATGTCTGCCAGCGGCTTTAACCTTGTCGGGGGCGATATAGGAGGATTTTCAGGCAAGCCAACCTCCGAGCTGTATATGAGATGGCTGCAATTCGGCACGTTTTCTCCGCTGATGCGCGCGCACGGAACGCAGTGCCGCGACCCGTGGAGCTACGGAAAGCGGGCGGAAAAATGCTTTATCGAGCATTATTGGCTCAGAGAAAACATTATCGACCTGCTTTACAGCACAATGCTTTCCGCCAACAAAAAGGGTGTGCCTATGGTTCAGTCAATGCCGGCGGCGTTCCCCGATAATGCGGTTACCGCAAAAAATGAGACCCAGTATATGTTCTGCGGAAATTTGCTTGTGTGTCCCGTAGTTAAGGATATGGTAAGCGTTGCAGACGTTGTACTGCCCTCGGGTAAGTGGTACGATCTCTGGTCGGGCTCAGAATACATAGGCAGCAACGCCGCAATAAAGGCGGACGCTCCCATGAACAGGCTACCGATATTTATTAAATCGGGCGCGGTTTTCCCGATAGAATTATCCGACACTTTTCGTCTTACGGATGAAATAAAGGATTATAACAGGAACAAGGCGCTTCTTGTTACACCGCCCGAGCGCGAAGAAAAATCCACGGTTTACGGCGATGACGGGGAAGATGTTTATAAGGTAATTCCCGCCGGGGACGGCAGCTTTAAAATCAGTGCGGAGAACGGCGGAAAGAAAAAATACATTTTACTTTACGGTGAAGACGCCGAAGAAATTACGGCGGACGGAAAGAACCTTTCTCTTATTTCTCAGGCGGATATTAAGAAAAAACCGGGATTTTACAGAGACGGCGCAAACCGCACCGTAATATCGCTGCCGGATGAAAACTGGAAAGAAATTGAAATAAAGGGCAAAGCGATAAAGGATATGGCAAAGGGCTGCCTTATTTATACCGATTCAGGTACGGAAATACCCGCGCTGACCGACGGAGATATATCCACAGATACATTGGTTACCGCGAAAATGGGCGGGCTTACGCTCGATCTCGGCAAGGTGAAAAATGTAAGTCAGGTTGCGATCAAGTGGGGAGCAGGCTATGCGGAGGGCTATACTCTTACCGGCTCTGCCGACGGAGAAAACTGGACCGAGCTTTACAGTGTAAAGGACGGAAACGGCGGTGCCGAATATATTTCCGTTGAGCCTGTAAACATAAGATATATCAATTTAAGTAAAATTAAAAAGGCAACCGGGCAGCAAATGCGTATGCACTCCTTTGAGGTATACGGCTATGATGTCTCCGATACCGCTTCGCACGGTATAAATAACCTTACGGCTACGGTTATAATCGCGGCGGGAGCGGTTTTAGCAGCGGCTGCGGTAGTGTTTGCCGTGATTACGGTTAAAAAGAAAAAATACAAAAAACAGTAACGAATGATCTGTTCTGGGGTGGAAGCATTGAAGAAAAGAATAATTACAATATCGGTTTTTTTGGTTTTTGCCGCAATGCTGGCGTTCGGATTTATTTCGGCTGCGGCGGGGTCCGGCAGTTCGGCGGAATATAACAGAAAAGAACGCCTTTATTCCGGGCTTTCGGAAAAGCAATGGAATGTACCGAAAACCGAAAACATGCTTTCGGTCCCTCTGAACAGGGCGGTTTTAAACGGCAAAACTTTAAACGGCGAAAACGGGTTTTCCCTTAAAAAAGGCGATAAGCTCGTTTTCGCAGTGCCGGACAATAATTTTGAAAAATATAAAATCGGATTCAGATATAAAATCGGCGATGATTTCGGTATAGACGCGCTGTTTGACATAAAAGCGGGCGAAAAGGAATATGTCGGCTTTTTGCCGAAGATATGGACCGACGCCGATAAAATATTCCGCTTTGATGAAAAGGGAAATGAAATAGCCTCCTCGCAAATCGGCTCCGAACGGTTTGCCGACGGCTTTATAAGCGATTACCAGGCACCGGGCAAGGGCGAGCTTGAATTTTCCGATAAAGGCGGAACGGAAATTGTACTTTCAAGCCAGTATGTGACGGTTGAAATAGAAGAAATATTTATTTATCGCGTTACGGAAACGGTTTCGTACAGCGATTATAAGGCGGCGGGCGAGTCTGATGATTATACGCCCGGCAACGCAAAAATAAGAATAGAGGCGGAGGAGTATTCAATAAAATCCGCCTCAAGCATTCACGGAAACAATCTTAACAGCATAAAGGCATATCCTTACAATACATATAAGAGACTTATAAATGTTTTGCAGGGTACGTATTGGTCGCAGCCGGGGCAAAAGGTCATGTGGGAGTTTAATGTTGAAAAGTCCGGCTGGTATAATATCGGTTTCAGGTATTCACTGGGCGGCGAAGCGGGTAAATCCTCATACCGTACCGTTGAAATAGACGGTGAAGCCCCATTTCGCGAATTTGAAAGCGTATCCTTTAAAAGCACAAATTCAGATTATAAATTTAAAAATATATACCTTGCGGACAAGGACGGCGGCAATTTTAAAATCTTTCTGTCCGCGGGAACCCATACAATAGCGCTTAAAAATACTGTGGGCGGGCTTGAGGAAATATACTATGAGCTTAAAGATATAATGTCGGAGCTTAACGATATAGGACTTGATTTACAGAGACTTACCGCAGGCAGCACTGATATGAACCGCACCTGGGATATGGAGCTTTATATGCCGGACGCAATCGGCAATATCAAGGAGCTGAAAAACAGAATAAGCGCGGCATACGATAAGCTGTGCCTTGCAGAGGGAACAAAGGCAAATTATGCAAACAATCTTGTGTTTGCAACCGAGCAGATAGACAGGCTGCTGGAAAACACAAGAACAATTCCGAACAATACGGCGCTTTTGAGCGTGGGCGACGATTCCGCGGCGAAATATGTAGGCACGGTGCTTACAAAGCTGATTTCACAGCCGCTGACGCTTGACTGTATATATTTTTCCGAAACCGATGGATTTGACGGTAAAACGGGCGGATTTGCGGCGACGGCAAAGGACTCGCTTATAAAATTCTGCTATTCGTATCTGCCCGAAAAGAAAAACGACGGTAAGAACAAAACCGAGGTTGAGGTCTGGATGAGCCGCAATATGCAGTACGTTCAGATGCTCAGCGAGCTTTTAAACGAGCAGGGCGGGGAGCTTGACGGTATTGAGGTTAAGCTCTCGGTAATGCAGGATAAGCAAAAGCTCGTGCTTGCAAACGCCTCGGGCAGCAACCCCGACGCGGTTCTTTCGGTTGCCATAGACACGCCGTTTGACTTTGCAATAAGGAACGCCGCAAAGGATTTTACGGAATACAGCGATTTTGCCGACTTTTACACAAAGGATTACAGCGCCGAAAACCTTGTTCCCGCAAGTTTTAACGGGGGCGTTTACGGTCTGCCGGAATCGGTTGACTGCAAACTTTTGTATTACAGAACCGATATTCTCGAAAAGCTGGGACTTGAGGTTCCCGATACATGGGACGATGTTAAAAAAATGATGCCTGTGCTGCTCGGGAATTTATATAATTTCTATATACCCCTTTCAAGCTCGGCAGGCTTTAAGAGCTATGACACCACAAGTCCCTTTGTTTACCAAAACGGCGGAAGATTTTTCTCGGAGGACGGGCTTTCGTCGGCTGTAAATACAGAGGAGACCGTAAAGGGCATTAAGGAAATGACCGATATATTCAATATCTATTCTTTTCAGAAAGCGGTGCCCAATTTTTACAACAGCTTCCGTTACGGCGAAATACCGATCGGCGTATCGGGACTGGGAACTTATGTGCAGCTGCTTGTAGCCGCTCCCGAACTTAACGGCTTGTGGGATGTGGCGCCGACTCCGGGAACCGTGCAGCAGGACGGCTCTGTTAAAAGGTATCAGACGGCGTCAGCCGCTTCCTGTATGATATTTAAAAATACCAAGGTTCCCGATGAAGCATGGAGCTTTATCAAATGGTGGCTTTCCGAAAAAACTCAGTTGAACTACGCGCAGAGCATGGAAAGAATATACGGCACCTCCTACCGCTACAATACCGCGAATCTGAAAGCGCTTGCTTCTCTTGAATATCCCGAAAAGCATAAGGCGGTAATTTCGGAACAGCTTGAGCACCAAAAGGAGGTTCCGCGGCACCCCGCAAACTATATGGTTGAGCGGGAAATCAGCAATATATGGAACACCGTTGTGGTAGACGGCGGCAATTTGCAGGAAACGATTGATAAGGCGGAAATAAACGCCAACCGCGAGATAAACAGAAAAATGCAGGAATTCGGATTTATAGATTCCGACGGAAAAGTTTTAAAGGAATATAACACAGACCCCAAGATTATAGGCAAAAGGGAGGACATCGGCAAATGAAAAGGCTTACCAACAAGCAATCGGGAAGAATGGTTACCGCTCTTCTCCTTACTCCGTATGTTTTGCTTTTTGCCCTGTTTATTGCAATACCGGTAATAGCGGCGGTGGTTTTATCGTTCACGCAGTTCAATACGATAGAATTTCCGAAATTCAACGGAATAAGCAATTATATAAATCTTTTTACAAACGATACCGTGTTTATGCAGAAAGTATTGCCGAACACCATTATTTACGCGGTCTTTGTCGGCTTCGGGGGGTATGTGCTTTCATTCTTCCTTGCCTGGTCGCTGGCGCAGCTTACAAAATGGCCCCGAACCGTACTGACGATTATTTTCTACTCGCCGTCTATGACGGGCAGCGTACTTATAAGCGCGGTATGGTCGGTAATATTCAACGGAGATAAAACGGGGTATCTTAATTATTTTCTGCTGAAACTGAATATACTGGAGGAACCCGTGCAATGGCTTCAGTCTTCGGAATACCTGCTCCCGATAACAATAATCGTTTCGCTTTGGAGCAGCATGGGATTGGGCTTTTTATCAATGCTGGCGGGTATTACGAACATAAATAAGGAAATATACGAGGCGGGATACATAGACGGCGTTGAAAACCGCTGGCAGGAAATAAAATATCTGACAATACCCGAGGTAATGCCGCAAATGCTCTTCGGCGCGATTATGGCAATTGTGGGAACATTTCAGGCGAGCAGCGTGGGCGTTGCGCTTTCGGGGAGCAATCCCACACCGAATTATTCGGCGCAGCTGATCGGCAGTCATATTGAAGACGTGGCATACCTGCGCTACGAAATGGGATATGCCGCCGCCATTTCCGTGGTTCTGCTGATTTTTGTAAGAATTCTTACCAAGGCCGCGGAAGACGCTTTCGGCGATAAGGATTAAGGGGGAATGATAAGTATGAAGAAACACAAAAAAAGTCGCTCATACATAGAAAACAGCGGTATTAACCCCGAGCATTTCTCGGCGGGACAGCTTAAATTTTACGCTTATTTGATTCCGCTGGCGGTTGTTATGGTATTGCCGATAATTTTTATATTTGCCAACGCCTTTAAGCCGTTGGACGAACTGTTCGCCTACCCGCCGCGTTTCTATGTAAAAAACCCCACATTTCAGAACTTTGCCGAGCTTTTCAACATTTCCTCAACAACCGATGTGCCAGCCTCGCGCTATCTCGCCAACAGCATAATATCAACGGCGCTTGTGGTTTTCGGCACGGTAATTATTTCGGTTATAACCGGGTATGTTCTTTCAAAAAAGCATTTTAAATACAGAAGTCTTCTTTTCAGGCTTAATACGTTGGGTCTTATGTTTGTTCCAATCGCGGTACAGATACCGAGATACTTTGTTTTGGTGGCTTTGGGGCTGCGCAACAACTTTTTGTCAAACGTAATACCGCTGCTGGCTACTCCGGTTTGTATTTTTTTGGTAAAGCAGTTTATCGATCAGATACCGGACGCCCTTATAGAAGCAGCGGTAGTGGACGGAGCGGGGGATTTTACCATTATAAGAAAGGTAATATTCCCGCTTTCAAGACCCGTTATTTCAACCGTTATTATAACTACCTTTCAGAGTGCATGGAACAGTGTTGAGGCTTCGCAGCTTTTTATTGATAACGAGGCAAATAAAACATTTGCTTTTTATATGTCAAACCTTTCGTCTGCGGGAACCGTATCGGGCGCGGGCGTTGCCGCGGCCGCCACGTTGATTATGTTTTTACCGAACATAATACTGTTTATCATCCTGCAGTCGGGAGTGGTTGACACAATGGCACATTCGGGTATTAAGTAGGAGGCAGGAAATGAAAAAATTATTTGCCGCGCTTGCGGGAATGGTATTGTTATTTTGCGCTGCGGTTTCGGTTTCAGCCTCCGAAAATACAACGTACACATATACTCTTTCCGTAAATGGTGATTGGATCAGAACACAGGACGCATATATGCCCGGAAGAATTTCTCTGAAAAACGCGAGGCTTTCCGCCCCCGACGATATATTCGTCAAGGGCAGGTATATGTATATTTCCGACAGCGGTAACAGCAGAATAGCGGTTTATAATCTTGATACATCCGAAGTATCCTACATTGAGAACGGGGAATTTTCGGAACCGAACGGAATTTTTGTAAGCGACGACGGCACCGTGTATGTCGCCGATACCAAGGCTAACGCGGTGTTTGTACTGAAAAACGGCGCGGTGGTAAAGAAAATTGAAAAGCCCGAAAGCAACCTTTTCGCCAAGGGCGCCGAGTTTGAACCGAAAAACGTTGTTGCAACAACGCAGGGCAATATATTTGTCTGCGGAGTGGGAGCAAGCGAGGGAATTATGAAATTCGGTCCTGACGGCGAATTTCAGGGGTATTTTGCGGCAAATGCAAACACGCTTACACTGAAAGAGCGGCTGCAGGATATGTTTTATTCAAAGGAACAAAAGGAGGCGGCTGTCGCAAGAACAGCCAGACCGATAGAGAATATCGATATAGCCGATAACGACCTTGTTTACAGCGTTACGCAGAGCGCGTCCTTCAGCACGTCGGGTAAGGCGGTTACGGGCAGCTCCACAAATGCCGTAAAACTTCACAATATGGCGGGGAATAACATTCTCTCGAAAAATAAGCGCATGACCGATGAAAACAATTTCGTAGATGTGGCTTCGGCACCGCAGGGCAGAAGCTATGCGCTTACCTACACCGGTATAATAAACGAATACGACAGCGACGGAAACCTAATTTTTTCTTTCGGCGGCAGAGGAATTTCTTTTGACCGTGTGGGTGTTTTCACCATGGCTGCGGCTATTGAAACCGACGACGACGGAATAATATATGTCCTCGATAAGGAAAGGGGAATAGTTCAAAGTTTTATTCCCACGGAATTTGCTTATACCACCCACCGGGCCATAAGTGAAATACAAAACGGGAATTATGAAAAAAGCGGAGATATATGGAAAGATCTTATAAGAATGAACGCTATGTCCAAAATAGCGCATTTGGGCTATGGCAAGGCGCTTTATCATACAGGTCATTTTCAGGACGCGCTTGAAGAATTCAAAACAGCGGGCGATACGGATTACTATTCCGACTGCTTTTGGGAAATAAGGGATTTGTGGCTGAAAGAGAATATGAGTATAATCCTTGCGGCCGCGATTATTGTGCTGGCACTGAAATTTTTCGGTGTGGGCGGCTTTATTAAAAAGAAATTTTCGGTTTACAAAAAGGCAAAAAAACAGTCGGCTTTTAAAACGGAATTTAAAAATCTGTTTGTTGTTATGCGGCACCCGATAGACAGTGTGTTTGAGCTGAAGACCGGACGTATGGGAAGCATTTTATCGGCAACGCTCATATATGCGGCGGCATTGGCGGTTTATGTTGCGGATATGGTTTTCAGGGGATTTATATTCAGAATTGCAGATACGCAAAAAACCACGCCGCTGATAATTATTGCCGCTTTTGTAATACCGTTTGCTCTGTGGATAGCGGGTTCTGCAATGATAGGCTCGGTAAACAGCGGCGAGGGCAAACTGAAATATATTTATATTGTAAACGCATACGCGCTTTTGCCTTATGTTTTCGGTGCGTTTATAATAATACTTTTAAGCCATGTGCTTACCGGAAACGAAGCGTTTATAATTAATTTCGGGTGGACGGCGGTTTTAATCTGGACGGCGCTTGACATTTTTGCCGTTAACAGAGAATTGCAAAATTACGGATTTTCGGAAAGCGTTAAAAATACGTTTCTGACATTTTTCTTTATGATTATGACCATAGTGGCAATTGCCATACTGGTTATTCTCGGCAGTCAGCTTACGAGCTTTCTGAACACTCTGTTTAACGAGGTGGTCTATCGTGTCGGCAAATAAAATTAAAGCGGCGGCTGTAATACTGGCTGTTTGTATATCGCTTTCAGCCTTTGCCTTTAAGGCGGAAAAAGCGGAAAGCGATTCTTCGGGCTACAAAATGTCCGATTATGCCGTAGATCTTGAGGCTGCCTCAACACGGCACACTATGGGCAGTCTTGAAACTCAAACGGTTTCTTCTTTTATTACAAACGACGGCTTTGAAAAGAAAATTGAAAATGAGTCTGTTGAAATATGGTTTCGGGAAAAAACCGCCTCAATACATATTCTCGATAAGAGGACAGGGTATATTTGGGGCGAGCTTTCGGAGGATAAGCCCGATAACATGAGCAAAACCTGGAGCGCTTTTGCAAACTCGATGTGCACTGTGGAATATTACGACGCAAACGATAAGGTGAAGCAACTCCCGCTCTCTTCCGATGATTTGAACGTAACATACAGCTGGAGTAAGGACGGCTTAAAGTGTAAGCTCAATTCGGGGCAGCAGGGAATAGGTCTTGAGTTTAAAATGTCGGTTTCGGGTTCTTCTGTAACCTTTGAAATGGCGGATAAAACTATTTCCGAAAAAAGCAGTAAAAAATGCAGGATAAAATCGGTTTACTTTATGCCGTTTTTGGGCGCAGTCTACGAGGACAACATTCCCGGATATGTTTTCATTCCCGACGGCTCCGGCGCGCTTATGAGATTTGCAAAGAAATTTTCATATTCAAGCGGGTTTGAAAAGCGAATCTACGGGGCTGATGTTGCAATTGACAATGTTTCCGAGCAGAAAGACCTGCAGGCAAACCGCAATAACGATTATATGGTTGAGGCTCCGCAGGTAACTCTTCCGATTTTTGGAATTGTGCACGGCAACGGCTCGAACGCGGTGCTTTCGGTCTGCGAAAACGGCGAGGAATATGCGTCGGTTACAGCCGACCCGGCGGGATACATTACGGATTATAACAGAGCTGCAATACGCTACGATTACCGAAAGATGTATGTTTATCAGGCTTCAAAAGACGGTAACGGCGTAAACACGGTTCCGGAGGAAAAATTCAGTATAAATCCGCGGCAGACCTTTTATTTTCTGAACGGCAGTTCGGCAACGTATTCGGGAATGGCGGTTTTCTACCGCGAGCTGCTGAAAAACCGAAAGCAGCTTTCCGAAAATACGGGCGCCGCCGAAATTCCTGTAAGATTATCGGTAATAGGGGCGGAAATTAAGGACGGATTTTTCACGGACACCGAACAGGTTCTTACAACCGTGCGGCAAACCGAAGCAATAGCGGACGAAATGAGAAAGAGACTTGATACGGGCAACCTTACCCTTGAATATTACGGCTGGAAAAACGGAGGTATGAGCAAGGCGGATTACCGCAGTACAAAGCTGAACCGAAAACTGGGAACGGAAAGCAGCCTGCGGGAACTGAAGATAAAAACCGAGGAAAACGGAGGTACTTTTTATCTTGCGGCAGCCGCCGTAATGGCGAATAAGGATCAGATAAACATATCGCAGATGGCATCGGTCGGTATATCGCGCCGCGAAAATATTTATGAGAACGCGAATCAGAAACTTAAATACTGGCAGGAATATGTTATTAAACCGGGCTTTGCAAAGGATTTTATTGAAAAGTTTTACGGAAAATATTCGGATTATTCTTTATGTCTGTCCGATATGGGATACAGACTGTACGCTGATTATACGCGCGGCGGGAAATATTCAAGAACAGATACCAAGGAGCTTTTTTCATCGCTTGCGGGAAAAAGCGGCGGCAGAAAACTGGCGCTTAACTGCGTGAACGCATATCTTTTTAAGAATACCGATGAGTATTTTGACATACCTACCGTAAGCAGTCAGTATCTTTTTGAAACCGATACCGTGCCTTTTTTGCAAATAGTGCTGAAAGGGTGCATGAATTATTACGGCCCTTATATAAATCAGGGCTTTAATTCCCGAAACAGTCTTTTAAAGCATATCGAATACGGTATGTATCCCTCTTTTGTGCTTATGGGAGCGGATAACAGCAAACTTACATATACGCCGCTTGAAGACTATTTTTCCATTAATTATAAGGACTGGATCGGCACTGCTGAGGAGTTTTACAGCGAGATACGCAAAGCTCTCCGATGTGTGGAGGGCAGCGAAATAACAGAGCACAGCTGTATTGCCGACGGTGTTGTAAAGGTGCGCTATTCAAACGGTACGGAAATATATGTGAATTACTCATCCGAGGATTATATTTCCGGTGAATTGAATGTCGGCTCATTAAACTGGTGCGTAAGGGGTGCAGCGGAATGAAAAAATTGAAATCCTTAAATAATTCAACGCAAAACAGGCTTATCGGCTACTCCTTTTTTTCTCCCTGGCTGATAGGAAACGCTGTGTTTACGCTTTTCCCGGTTATAATGTCCATTTTTATCAGCTTTAACGATGTGCAGTTCCGCGTCAGCGGCATGCGCTTTGATTATCACGGTCTGTTTTACTATAAGCATGCTTTTAACGTTGACGCGGATTATAAGCTGGATCTTATGAATTCGTTGGTTTTTATTGTCGGTATGCTGCCGGTCATATTGGTGTTTTCGCTGATATTTGCGCTTATTTTAAATCAGGAATTCCGCGGTAAAACGCTTTTCCGTGCAATATTTTTCATGCCGGTCGTTATAATGTCGGGCCCTGTTGCTTCCACGCTGCTTGACGAGGCGTCGGTTGATTTTTCAAAAACCATTCCCGGGCTTTATGTGGTGATCGAGGCGCTGCCGTCAGCAATAAAATCGCCGTGCCTGTTTGTTATAGAAAATATAGAGCTTGTTTTTTGGCTGCTCGGCGTACAGATGCTTATATATCTGGTCGGTATACAAAAGATAAACGTCGGTATTTATGAGGCGGCTCAGGTAGACGGCGCGGGGGCGTGGGAAAAATTCTGGAAGATAACCCTGCCGAATATTCTGCCGTACATACTGCTCAATTCAGTTTATACGGTAATGGAGCTTTCAAACTATTCGGACAGTGCCATAAATAAAAAAATACTCAGCTCCCTGTTCGATTCCAACATGATATACAGCCTTTCCTCGGCAATGTCGTGGGTTTATTTCCTGTGCATACTTGCATTGCTGGCGATAATATATCTGTTCTTTAATTTACTCATAAGGAGGCAATCGCGTGAGAAATCCCGTTAACAGTCTGAAACGATTTGATATTAAAGTCTTTCTTATGGGCAACGCAGAGAAAAAGGGCTTTTTAAAGGGAACGCTGCTTTATATTATACTTATATTTGTCGGCTTTGTGTATATATATCCGCTGATCTATATGCTGGTGAACAGTTTTATGTCAACCGAGGATATTCTGGACCCTAAAATAACATGGCTGCCGGCAAGCCCTACGCTTGAAAATTACTCCGAGGCTCTGCAATTACTGAATTATTTCAGGTCGTTTTTAAACACCCTGCTTACCTCAGTAATTCCCGCGTTGTTTCAAACCGCGTCATGCGCGGTTATAGCGTTCGGACTTGCGCGGTTTAAAATGAAGCTGAAGCCGCTGTGGCTCATGCTGATTATAATTTCATTTATTATTCCTACGCACGTTCTCACCGTTCCGCGATATATGCTTTACGATGCGTATAAAATGATAAACACGGTTTTTCCGGCATTCGCACCTGCACTGTTCGGTCAGGGTATTAAAAGCTCCATATTTATTCTTGTATTTTATCAGACGTTCAGTACCATGCCGCAGTCAATCGAAGAGGCGGCGGATATTGACGGCTGCGGGAAATACAGATTTTTCGCTTCCGTTGCAATTCCGAACGCAAGGTCTCCGATAGTGCTTACATTTCTTTTTTCACTTGTTTGGTATTGGAACGAGCTGCAGCAGTTCAATCTGTTTTTCGGCAGTAAAATAGTAACGCTGACAATGTCGTTGAGCAGGCTTTCGGAAACATTCTTTTGGAAATACGGCAGCAGCGACGCGGGAAATCAGTTTACAAACGGAATCAGCATGGCGGGCACCGCTTTATCCCTGATACCGATAATTCTGCTGTTTGTTTTCCTGCAAAAGCAGTTTGTAACAAGCATTGAAAATTCTGGAATAACCGGTGAGTAAAAAAGGCGGAGGAAATATGAGACTCGGAGGGTGCCTTAAATGACAAGGATAACAGTGGATTTTGGTAAAATCAGCGGCAAGGTAAAGCCTATGCACGCGTTAAATAACGGACCTATTGCACCGAATGTAAGGGGAGTGACAAATTTTGAACTTTACAAGGCGGCGGGCATACCGTATGCCAGAAATCATGACGCGTCATTTTTTGCGGATTTCGGCGGTGAACATATCGTTGATGTACATAGAATTTTCAAAAATTTCGACGCGGACGAAAACAACCATGCCTTTTATACTTTTGAGCCTACGGATAAATATGTTAATGACACTATAAGCGCCGGAACAAAGGTCTTTTATCGGCTTGGGGCAAGTATTGAGCACGGCTATAAATACGGCACATATCCGCCGAAAGATCTTGAAAAATGGGCAAGAATTTGCGAGCATATTATTGCCCATTATAACGAAGGCTGGGCGGACGGCTTCAATTACGGTATTGAATACTGGGAATTCTGAAATTAGCCGGATTGCAGAAACGCTGACGATTCAAACCCCTGCTGGCAGGGTACTGAGGAACAGTTTATAGAGTTTTACTCATTTGTGGCAAAGCATTTAAAAAAACGCTTTCCGAATGTGAAGATCGGCGGTCCGGCATTTATGTCGCCGTGGCGAGACGATTTTAAAAGAAGATTTTTAGAAAACATTAAGAAAAATAGTATCCCGCTTGATTTTTATTCCTTTCATCGCTATGACAACACGCCGAACGGAATTTGCGAGGCTGTGTATGAGGCAGAGGCAAGCTTAAAGGAGGCCGGTCTTGACGGCACTGAAACAATACTTAACGAATGGAACTATGTTAAAGGCTGGAGCGGTAAAGACTGGGAAGAATCACTGAATACATGTAAAGGGCTGAAGGGTGCTTCGTTTATTACAGCGACTATGTGCGAGTGCCAGTATTCGCCGCTTGATATGCTTATATTTTATGAGGCGCGCCCTTGTACCATGTGTTCGCTTTTTGAAACCGACAGACCGTGGGTCGCCTTAAAGGGATATTATCCGTTTAAAATGTTCAGCGAGTTATACAAGTTGGATAGAGCAGTGGAAGTGTTTAAAAATGATAAGAATATTTATGCGGTGGCAGCAAGGAGTGATAATTCCGCGAAAATAATGCTTACTTTTTTTGAAAATGACGCCGAGGAGCAAAGCAAGGATGTAATTATAGATTTGAAAAATCTTGATTTTTCGGGTAGTATCAATTATAATTGCCGAGTGCTTGACGAAAATAACGACTGCGCTTTGGTAAAGCAGGAAATTTTAAGCGGAGCGGAAGAATCAAAGCTGAAGGTCTCTTTATACAGTTGTTATTTGCTGACTTTTGAAAAAAGTATTTAAAAAATTTAAGAAGGCGCACTTACGGCAGAATGTGATAGACTGCCGCTCAAAAAGAACAGGAGGCGTTATGAAACTGACAGGAAAATGGATAAGCCCCGCGGAAGATTACGGGGAGATATGCCCGCAGTATGAAAAAAGCTTTGCGTGCCGCGGCGGAGAAATATCCGAGGCGCGGCTGTATATTACCGCGCTCGGCGTTTATGAGGCAAAATTGAACGGCAGGAGGGTAGGAAATTTTTATTTAGCCCCCGGCTGGACCGAATACACCAAGAGACTGCAGTATCAGGCTTACGATGTTACGGACCGTATAAAAAAGGAAAACCTGCTTTGCGTTACCTGCGGAAAGGGCTGGTACCGCAGCAGACTGGACGCGCCCGACGCCGCATTTAACGCAAAAATAAAAAACAGCCCGCCGGGAATACTGGCAAGGCTTGAAATAATGTATGTTTCGGGCGAAAAACAGACGGTGATCTCGGATGAAAGCTGGTTGGTAAGAAAAAGCAAAATTGTCTTTTCGGAAATATATGACGGCGAAATATACGATTCATCGGTTGAAACGGGCGGAGAGCCGTCACAGGTAAAGGTGTTTGACGGACCCGACGGCACCCTTATTCCGAATGAAAGCGTAACCGTGTGCGAGCATGAAAGAATAGCCCCCGCCGACAGTATAATAACGCCCGCGGGGGAAAAGGTCATAGATTTCGGTCAGAACCTGACGGGAATACCCGAGCTTGAAATAAAGGCCGACGTTCCGCAGAAAATCACGGTATCGTTTGCTGAGGTGCTGGATAAAAACGGCAATTTCTACACGGATAATTACCGCTCGGCAAGGTCGGAATTTACGGTTATATGCGAAAAGGGCATACATAAATACAAGCCGCGTTTTACATTTTTCGGCTTCAGGTATATGCGCATAACAAGCGACTCCGCGTATCCTGCCGAGGTCTCGGCAACCGCGGTTGCTGTATATTCGGATATAAAAAGAACCGGAAGAATAACAACCTCGGATCCGCTGCTCAATAAGCTATATGAAAATATAATATGGGGTCAAAAGGACAACTTCCTTGATGTTCCCACCGACTGCCCGCAAAGGGACGAACGGCTTGGCTGGACGGGCGACGCACAGGTGTTTATGCTTGCGGCGTGTTATAATTTTGATGTTAAGGACTTTTTCAAAAAATGGCTCAGAGATATGGCTGCGCTGCAAAAGCCTGACGGGCAGATAGGAATAATAGCGCCGAACCCCAGAGGAGACTCGATTCCCGGCGCCGGGTGGGGAGACGCGGCGACGGTATGCCCGTGGACGCTGTATGAATTTTACGGCGATAAAAGCCTGCTTGAAGAGCATTACCCCATGATGAAAAAGTGGGTGGATTATATCCGCTCGGTTTCGGGGGAAAACGGACTGTGGCAGGGCGGCTCGCTTTTTGGAGACTGGCTGGGTCTTGACGCGCCCGAGGGCAGCTATAAGGGAAGCACAAGACCTGATTTTATCTCGGCGGCATTCTATGCTTACTCAACCTCGCTGCTTGTGCGCGCGGGAAAGGCGCTCGGTAAGAATGTATCGGAATATGAGAAGCTGTATGAAAAGGTTGTTACGGGCTTCAGAAAAACTTTTCCCGAATACTTAACGCAGACCGAGTGCGCGCTCGCGGTGCATTTCCGTTTGGCGGAGGACCCCGCCGCGGCGGAAGATAAGCTGGCTGAGCTTATAGAAGAATGCGGCGGGCATCTGCAAACCGGCTTTATAGGCACGCCGTATCTGCTGCATGCGCTGTCGGATTACGGTCATGCGGATATTGCATGGCGGCTGCTTTTAAGGCGTGAATATCCGTCATGGCTATACCCGGTGCTTAAAGGCGCAACCACCGTTTGGGAGCACTGGGACGGTATAAGAGAAGACGGGGAATTCTGGAGCCCCGATATGAACTCATTTAATCACTATGCCTATGGCGCCGTTGCCGATTGGATGTATTCGGTTGCGGCGGGAATAAAGCCGTACCGTGAAGCACCCGGCTTTAAAAGGGTGAAAATAGCCCCGCACCCCTGCAAGGAGCTTGATTTTTTTGCCGCGTCGCTTGATACCGCTTACGGTGAAATATCCTCCGAATGGAAGAAACAGGGAAATATGCTGCGGTATGAAATCACTGTTCCTACGGACGCGGAAATAGTAATAGGCAATGAGACCCACCGTGTAAACGCGGGGAAATATATTTTTTATGAAAAGGTAAGGTAGAAAAAATGAATACTCTGATAACAGATTTCGGCGCAAAGGGCGACGGTGTAACAAGCAATACCGCGGCTATACAGTCGGCAATTGATGAATGTTTTAAAACCGGCGGGGGAACAGTTACCGTTCCTGCGGGAGTGTATGTTACGGGAACGCTGCGCCTGCAAAGCGGAACGGAGCTGCACCTTGAGCATAATTCGGTAATAAAGGCAACCGATGATCTGAGCGAATATAATGAGCTTAACGAGTATCCCCAGAATTTCGGGGTGCCGAGCGAAAAGTGGTCTTCACAGCACCTTATTATCGCCGTTGAGAAAGAAAACGTAGGTATTAGCGGCAGCGGCACAATAGAGGGCTGCGGGGATTCGTTCTTCGGCGGCGAGCTGCACAGAATATCTAACTTCTGCTGGCCCGAGGGTTATTATGAAACCGCGGAGGGCGCACCCGATCGGCCGGGTCAGATGATTTGCTTTATTGAGTGCAGGCATGTCGAAGTCAGCGGTATCACACTGAAAAATTCAAGCAGCTGGAATCTGTTTTTGCACGGCAGCGAGTATGTAAAAATAAACGGAATAAAGGTTCTTAACGAAAAGACCCATGCCAACAGCGACGGAATAGATATAGACTGCTGCCGCTATGTGACGGTTTCGGATTGCATAATAGATACCGGTGACGACTGCATAGCGATAAGAGGTGACTCAAAAAGGCTTAAAAGTGAAAAACGCTGCGAATACATTGCGGTATCAAACTGCGTGCTTTCAAATTCAACCTGCGCCGTCCGTATAGGGGTGGGTACAGGCGAAATACACCATATAAACATTTCGTGTCTTATTCTTGCGAGAACGGGCGAGGGTATTACGCTGCAAACGGATTTTCACGGTAACGGAAATACACATATAACCGATATAAATATAACCGATGTTATCGGTGATGAGGTGGGCAGCCCGATACAAATGTTTGCCAACAATAATAAAATAGAGCGCGTTACGTTTTCAGATTTTCGGAGTAACTGTATGAATAAAATTCATATCGAATCGGAGAAATGCGGTATTTCGGATCTGGTGCTCAGAAATGTGGATGTTTACGATAAAACCGCCGATTTTCCGCTGCCCGAAACCGCCGGGGAGGAACGCGGAGAAAATGTTATGATTATAAACGGTGTAAAGCGTTTGGTGCTTGATAATGTCCGTGTTTTCGGAAACGGCGACCGCCGCTTCAGCAGGAAAGACGAGGCGGTAATATTTAACAGCTCGGTATTAAGGGACGATATATGCTTTATACCAAGGGATGAGCAAAACGAGGTAAAAAAAGCGAGGCAAAACTGAGGAAAAACGAAATCAGTAGAATACAGGCATAGCAAAGCAAGCCCTGAACCGAAAAGCACAGAGGCGGTGGATAAATATTAACATTCAAGACTTAAGCAATTCTTTTAACGGATTTAAGCGAGCGGTAGGAGCAAGAGGAATGAGTGACAATGGCGGCGTAAGCTGCTGCGAGCAGTGAAATGTGAGCGATAGTGTTAAGGTTTTGAGCGGCGTTCATACCGTGAACCCAAAGCCTTTCCTGACCGGTCTGCTTAAAGCGTGAATTATAGCGTTCAATTTCAGTCCTGAGTGAATAAATCTTCTTAAAGGAAATACAGTCGCGGTCAATAGAAAGTCTGTAATCATCGGGAAGCGTAACATACTTGGTACAGCCCTTGTTCTTCTTTCCGTTGTTCCAATTTGTATGATTGCAGTGACAAACAGAGATTTCGGATTGCTTGAACGGACAGCAGTATTTTTGCCTTGTTCTGCCGTTATCGTAGGTTTTACCGTCCTTGTTCATGGCAAACCCCGCTTCGCAAAGGGGATGACCGGAAGGAAGCTTTTCAGGTTTCTTAGTGTTTCTTTTGTTGAGCGGAATAGCGCAATCGCCGTTATACACGGTTTTAACGGTGTTGTAAATTTCTTTAACATCATAAGCCTTATCCGCAATGAAGGTACAATCGTTTATAGGCAAAAAGCTATTGGTTTGGCTTAGAATATTAAGAGCAACAGAGCTGTCGTGAACATCGGCGGTGGTGGTAAGCTCAAAAATCGGTAAGCCTGTAATGCAGTCAACCAGCACATGGTTTTTGTAACCCCAATAGAATTCAAACTTCTTCTCATTATTGAGTTTAATGTTCTCAAAACACACACATCCGTTATTTATATGGTGCTTGCAGCAGCTCCACAGCCGTCCGCCTGCCGTCAGCAGATACAGGGCGGAGAGTAACGCAAAGTTATCTTTGCGCACATTCCTTGCGGCAAGGACAAATCTTGCCCGATGCCGTTCGTTTAGATAGATCATAGGATTTTCCTCACTTTCGATATATTCATGAAATCGCTTGCGGAAGGGCGGACAGCGTATCTGCCGCATGGTGGTTGTCAGTAGTTCAGAGGGTGTAAACGGAGCGCTGCGGGCGATAGGAAATGCCGACCTGCTTATTATAGGCGGAACATCGCTTGCAGTATATCCTGCGGCAGGATTTGTAAGATATTTTAAAGGCGAAAATCTTGTGATTATAAATAAGGAAAGTACCGATTACGATAAATACGCCGCCCTTGTATTTCATGACGGACTGGGCGCGGTGTTTACCGAAGCGATGAAAATGTTTTCTTG
>OIYO01000351.1_pt1 | contig 40930 bp, 37 predicted proteins | sample 1588191 | NCBI WGS metagenome assembly OIYO01 (sample SAMN03283275) | human gut metagenome | biome: human-associated habitat; material: feces | host: Homo sapiens | place: Peru | collected 2012 | reverse complement strand
CTTGATTTATCATAAATTTTTATTAACTATATATTTAATTTAATATTCAATTTATGGTTGAATTTTATTTTTATATCATTTTGTTTCACATCATTGACAAATATACAAATTAATTTTTTAAAATTTAATTTAAATATTGCAAAAATTAAAAAATAGTAGTATAATATTAATGTAACGTTGAAGGGACGAGTAGGATTATACACTGCTACAAGAGAGAATTAGTCATGGGCTGTAAGCTAATTTTAGTAAGAATTTTCTGAAGACTACCCCTGAGTTAATGGGAAACCATCGTTGATTACGTACAATCATAAATTAAGTAAAATTTAGGGTGGAACCGTGCAATAAATATATTGTACCCCTATAGACAAAAAATGTATGTCTATAGAGGTACATTTTTTGATATAAAAAGGAGTGATTTTATGAAGTATTTAAAAAATGACGGAGAAGTTTTTGAAGGAGATTATGATGTAAAAGTTGCAAGACATACAGCATCACACATATTAGCCCAAGCTGTAAAGAGGCTATATAAAGATGCAAAACTTGCAATAGGACCTGCAATTGATACAGGATTTTACTATGATTTTGATAATCTTTCTTTAAAGCAAGAAGATCTTGAAAAGATTGAGTCAGAGATGAAAAAAATTATAAAAGAAAATCTTAAATTAGAAACTTTTGAACTCTCAAAAGATGAAGCTCTAAAATTCGTTAAAGAAAATGGAGAAATATATAAACAAGAAATAATTGAAGAATTACCAGATGGTGAGAGAATTACATTTTATAAACAAGGTGAATTTACGGATTTATGTGTTGGGCCTCATATGTTATATACAAAGGGAGTAGGGAAAATTAAACTAATATCTACAACTGGTGCATATTGGAAGGGTAACGAACATAACAAAATGCTTACAAGGATTTATGGAACAGCCTTTAAAACTCAAGAAGAAGTAGATAGTTTTGTGGAACAAAGAGAAGAAGCTAAAAAAAGAGATCATAATAAACTTGGACGTGAACTTGAGATATTTACAACTAGTGACATCATAGGTCAAGGTTTGCCAATTCTTTTACCAAAAGGTGCAAAAATGCTTCAAATATTACAAAGATTTGTTGAAGATACAGAAGCAAAACGTGGTTGGAAACTTACAAAAACTCCATATATGGCAAAATCTGATTTATATAAATTATCAGGACACTGGGATCATTACAAGGAAGATATGTTTGTAATGGGAGATGAAAGTAAAGATGATGAAGTATTTGCTTTAAGACCAATGACTTGTCCTTTCCAATACCAAGCATATTTAAATAGAGGTAGATCATATAGAGATCTTCCTATGAGGCTTAATGAGACTTCAACTTTGTTTAGAAATGAAGCTTCAGGAGAAATGCATGGACTTATTCGTGTAAGACAGTTTACATTATCTGAAGGTCATCTTATGTGTACACCAGAACAGTTAGAAGATGAATTTAGAAAATGTTTGGAACTTGCTATATATATGCTTAAGGTTCTAGGACTTTATGAAGATGTATCATATCGTTTCTCAAAATGGGATCCAAATAACAAAGAAAAATATATAGGTACTGAAAAAGAATGGAACGAAGCTCAAGGAACTATGGAGAAAATATTAAATCACTTAGGGCTTGAGTATAAAGAAGGAATAGGTGAAGCTGCTTTTTATGGACCAAAACTAGATATTCAAATAAAAAATGTATTTGGTAAAGAAGACACTCTTATAACTATTCAAATAGATCAAATGCTTGCTGAAAAATTTGGAATGGAATACGTTGATAAAGATGGAACAAAGAAAAATCCATATATTATTCATAGATCATCTCTTGGATGCTATGAAAGAACTTTGGCACTTCTTATTGAAAAATATGCAGGAGCGTTCCCACTATGGCTTTCTCCAAATCAAGTTAGAATTTTACCTATATCTGAAAATGAAGTTGATTATGCATATAGTATAAAAGATACATTAGAAAATGCAGGAATAAGAGTAGAAGTTGATGCATCAAATGAAAAAATTGGACATAAAATAAGAAATGCACAATTAGAAAAAGATCCATATATGATTATTTTAGGTAAAAATGAAGTAGAAAATAACTCAATATCTGTAAGAAAAAGAGAAGGAGAAAAAATGGATAACATTTCTTTAGATGAATTCTTAAATAAATTAAAAGAAGAAATAAAAGAAGCTTTTAATAAATAATACTATATATTGTAAAAAAGGTTTAGTGAATTAATTTGCTAAATCTTTTTTTGGGGAACATTTGTCTCTATTTATATAAAAAATATGAAGTAATTCAATCTGTAATTATAAGACTAAAAAACAATGAAAGATTCAAGATGATTTTTTGATAAAGAATAAAAAGAGCAATAGAAAGATAAATATTAAATGTGTGTACTATCTAAAATAATATATATAAGTAATATATTCATTTTATAAATATCCGAAAGAAAAAGCCACAATTAACCGAAAAATAATTACACAAATAACCGAAAAAATTTGAAGTTATTAAAAATAAGTGTCATACTATTAATTAAGTGAGGAAAATTCATGGGTGAATATAGAGTAAGAATAACTGATGAAATTTTAGAGAAAAAACTAAAAGGTAAGGGGGCAGTTTTAATTCAAGGACCAAAATGGTGTGGAAAAACTACTACTGCTGAACAAGTAGCTAAAAGTATATTATATATGATAATTGTATAAAAATTTAAAAATATAGTGAAATTTTTAGAATTTATGGTATAATATAAATATAGAAAAGGTTATGATTATTATGCAAAGAGAAATTACAGTTAGAGAATTTGAAGATGCTGTTAGTACAGCTGATGATATAAAAGAGCCAATAATAGTAAAGAGAGATAATAAAAAAGATTTAGTTGTAATAAGTTTAGAACAATACCAACAACAAATATTCTTAAATAAATTAGATAAAAGCAAAAAAGAATATGAGAACGGGCAAGTGCATAGTGCAAGAACTATATTTAAGGGGTTGAGAGAAAAGTATGTATACTAATACTTATGAGATTATTCTAACTGATACAGCAAAAGAAGAATTAGAAGAAATTTATGAATATATATCTGAAAATCTATATGCAGTAGATTCAGCAAATAGATTAATGAACAAAATAGAAGAAAAATATTAAGGTTAGAAAAAAATCCATATTCTTGTGTAGAAGTACGAATAAAACCTCATAATGAATTATATCGTAAATTAGTTGTAGATAATTATATGAAGTTGAAGAAAAATATAAACAAGTAGTTATTTATAGAGTATTGTATGGAAAAAGAGATTATTTAATAGTAGAGGATGAAATATAAAATATAAAAGTGAACACTTGCTAGTTGAAAAGCTAGTAGGTGTTTTTTTATGTCCAAAAGTAAAGGTGGTGGTAAAAATGAAAATAGAAAAATGAAATTAAAACTATTAAAGAAACATTAATAGATGAGAATTTAGAAAAACTAAGAGATACTTGTACAAATGTAAGAAATTTATCAATATTAGAACTATTAATTTCAACTAGTATGAGAGTAGGAGAATTAATATTATGTGCAAATGGATTTAATGGCAATGAAAAAGAGAATATTATAAAATACAATTATGGACTTATTTCAAAAACAAGAAAAATATTATTGGTAAAATGAAAAAGCAAAAATATAAAACGAGAATATGACAACACTTTTTAGGAAAAAGTTGTTGCATTAGCAATGAAAATTTTGCCCTGTTACAAAATATACGTAATAATTTAAAAAACTATTGCAAAAAGTTTAAAAAATATTGTATAATTAAAATGTATTAAAGGAAACTAAGGAGATGAAAAAAGTTGTGTTAAAAGTAATTGATAAAGTGTATATAAAATCACACACACGACACAATTCTAAGAAACATAATTTTTGGAGAAAACATATAAATTGAAGTTAGTGCAATAAATAAAAATATAGTGCGCTGGCTTACTTAGCGTTTCCAAAATATGTAAAAAGGGAAGGAAAATTTATGATAACAAATGTAAAAAGTAAGTTAGGAAAAAAGTCAAATAAAGATTTTACAAAACTAACTCAGAGGAGTGGTATTTCACTTATTGTTTTGATTGTAACTATAATTGTTATAATAATCCTTGCAGCTGCTGTAATTTTAACAATAAGTAAAAATAACCCGGTAGAAAGTGCAAGAGAGGCAACTTTCAAAGAAGATGTAAGGAGCTTTCAAGATGAACTAGCTCTTACAGTAGCAAAAGAGTATACAGATAAGCAAGGCAAAAGAGACACAAAAATAAATGCAACAGCATCAGAGGTTACAAACTATATACCAAGTTTTAAAAAGGAATATGGAGGAAAGTTTGTAATAGTAAATGATCAACTAATATATGTGGAAGATAAAGTAAATGATAAAGAAAAAACATGGTGTAATGATTTAGGTATAGGCGCACAGGTAAAAACAGCAGCACAGAAAGTATCTGAAAACGTGGCAGAATATTATGGACAAAACATAACAAATTATAGTGCAAATGGAGTATCAGGCTGGAAAATATTTTATGCAGATGAAAATAATGTATATATAATAACCTCAGACTATGTAGAGCCAACATTGTTACCAACAAAAGATGGAACAAGTTTAAATATAACAGAAAGTAATATTCCAAAAGCAGCTTACTTTACCAATATATTAGATAAGTATAATGGGTCAACGGATATAACAGATACAAAAATACAAGCATTAAATAGTGATTATTTTAGCAAAGGATACACAAGTACAAATACTAACATGAAAGCAGTAGCATATATGCTAGATACAAAAATATGGAGTAGTTTTGCAACAGATAAAGCAGAATATGCGATAGGTGGACCAACAGTAGAAATGTTATTTAAGTCATATAACCAGAAATATAAAGTAGATGGAATAGATTATAGAGCACAAGCAATTAGTGCTGCAGGATATAAAATAAGTAAAGACGGAGGAGCAAATTGGGTAACTTACACTAGTATGTTAAAAACAGATGATGATTTATATGTATTGCCAGCGTCAAGTGGTGCGAATGCTATGTGGCTAGGTTCCCCTTCTCCTGATTACGGTCGCCGTGTGGTGAGTGTACGCTACAACGGCTTTGTGTACATGGACGACTATAACGCTAACGGTTTGGGGTTTCGCCCTATAGTTTCTCTAAAATCTGATATTACATTAAAGGCGGTAGAAGGTGGATTTGAGATACAATAAAAGAAAGTGTTAAAGTAAGATGTGTGGAGGTGCTCTGCCAGGACCTCGTGTCTGGCAGCACCCGCCAAATTTTAGGTGTGACCTTGTCAAGATTAGTGTGTAAATTTTTTTATATTAGGTGTGATGGTGTATTATATAGTGTGAAAACATGACATTATTTTGCAAATACTGTCGACGAATAATTAAACAAAATGCATAAAAACTATTGCTTTTTTTATTTAAATTATATATAATTTAGATGTAGGATAACAATAGATGTTATTAACAAATGAAGAAATTTAGGAGGTTAGAAGATATATGGATATATTAAAAATTTCAGCAAAATCTAGTCCAAATTCAGTAGCAGGTGCAATAGCAGGACTTGTTAAAGAAAACGGTAAAGCAGAAATGCAAGCAATTGGAGCAGGAGCAATTAATCAAGCAGTAAAGGCAGTTGCAATAGCAAAAGGATTTGTAGCTCCATCAGGAATGGATCTTGTATGCTCACCAGCTTTTACAGAGGTTACAATAGATAACGAGGATAAAACTGGAATAAAATTTACAATTGAACCTAAATTATAATAATTATAAATATATGAAATCCAAAAAGTAAAAAAAACTATCTTTTTGGGTTTTTTTGTGATATAATTGAGGCACAATATTACTGAAATAAAGTAGGTGTTTTAATTTGGATAAAAAAATAATTGATTCGCATAGATATAAAAAAGTGCCTCGAAATAAAATAAAGAAAAATAACAAAAAATTAAAAACAAAAAAAGTTACAAAGCCTAAAAAAAATATATCAAAAAGAAATACTAATATTTTTGCAAATTCTGTGTCTAACACACGAAGTAATTATGGAAGACTTATTGATAATACATTAAAAGAGGAGAAAAAAGAGAAGGTAAAGGAAAAAATAAAAAGTGGAGTCCAATATTCTAAATTTGTAAAAATTACAATTTGTATTTTAGCTATAGTTTCTATTTTTGTTATTTCAAAACTTGTCCTTAGCAAAAATGGAGAAAATATACTATCTGTATTTTCAAATGATAATAACAATAATGAAGAGTTAGAAGATAATTATAATTTTAAAATTGGAATATCAAAACTTGATACTACAGATTATTTAAAAAGTAGTAATGTTATTTTAAATGAACTTGCTACAAAAACATTTTATACTTTAGTTAAAGTAAATAAGGATTATAAAATAGAGTATAGTTTGGCTGAAAAAGTTGAAAAGATATCAGATACTTCATATAAAATACATTTAAATCCTATATATAAAGTAACAAGTGATGATGTAATTACATCATTTAATAAAATAAAACTAAATCAAAAAGATAGTATGTATTATAGTAAAATTTCAAATATAGATAAGATGATAAAAGAAGATGATAGTGTAATAAATGTATCACTTTTAAGTCCTGATCCATTTTTTGTATATAGTCTTGTTTTCCCTATAAATGATAGCTCAAATAAAAGTACAGAATATATTATGAATGATGTTTCATTAAATAGTGTTTCTCTTGTAAAAAATTCATCTAAAAGTTCTTTAGGTGTAATTTCTCTTACAAATTATGAAAATACAGACGATATGGTAGATAATTTTAGAAATGGAAATATTGATATGTTTACTGCATCATCTGATAGCATTATGCAGCTTATCGGAAAAAGAGAATATAATGTAAAAAAATATAGAGATGGTGAAACAGTATTCTTGCTTGGAAATAAGGATTCTGCTCTATACAAGAAAAAAGAAGTAAGGCAAGCTATTGCGTATGCTATAAATAGAGATGAAATAGTAAAAAATGTTGATATGAAGTTTTCAGAAGTAATTGATATTCCATATATATATTCAGATATTAAATATAAATATGATTTATATGCTGCAGAAAATGCATTATTAATTAATGGATGGAAGAAAACTAGTGGTATTTATACAAAAAATGATGGATATGAATATCAAAAACTTGAATTAAATTTACTTGTAAATAAAGATGATACTGTAAAGTCAAAGATTGCAGATAGTATTAAAGAAATGGTTGAAAAAGTTGGAATAAGGATAAATGTTTTAAAATTATCTGAAAATGAAATCACAGAAAAGGTAAATGCTAAAGATTACGATATTGTTTTATCAACTGTTTATATAAACGATAGTCCAAATATTGGATATCTATATGATTATATAAATGTAAATGATATAACAAACTCTGCAATTGAAAATGTAAAAAATAGTGATGTATCAAATATTGAAGAAAATGTACAAACTTTAAAAAATGCTATATCTAGTGAAGTATCGTGTATTGGAATAATGGCAAAGACTACAAATGTTGTATATCAAAAATATATAAAAGGATTTGATAATATCTCGTATATGAAAGTTTTTGATAATATGGAAAATATAGGTAGAATTAAAGAATAAGGGGGATATATGGAATATACAGGTGTAACTTATGATATGATATATAAGGCAAAGCAAAATTTAAAAACAATTGTTTTGCCTGAATCAGAAGATATGCGTATTCTTAAAGCGGCAAGCATTGCAGTAAAAGAAAAAATAGCAAATATTATATTAATTGGAAATAAAGAAGATATTTTAAGTAGATGTATTAATAATAATATTGATATATCAGGTATAAAAATAGAAGATAATTTAAAATCGGAAAAAAGGAATTTGTATAAAGAGGAACTTTTTAAATTAAGAAAGCATAAAGGAATTTCCTTGGATGATGCAGATAATTTGTTAAATGATAAAATATATTATGCAACAATGATGCTAAAGAACAATGATGCTGATGGCATGGTATGTGGTGCATGTAATTCAACGCCAGATACCCTTAGACCTGCATTGCAGATTATAAAAGCAAGAAAAGGATTAGACCTTGTATCATCGTTTTTTATAATGCAAACACAAAATACAAATTTAGGACTGTCTGGTAAATTCATTTTTTCAGATTGTGGACTTGTTATAAATCCTACTGAAGATAATTTAGTAGAAATTGTTTTAGAGTCATATGATAGCTTTAAGAAGTTATTAAATGAAGAACCTAAAATTGCACTTTTATCGTATTCAACATTAGATGATATAAAAGATGAAAATGTAATTAAATTACAAAATGTTGTAAGAAGAGTAAAAGAAATTAATAACAATATAAACATAGATGGACAGTTACAATTAGATGCTGCAATAATTGAAGATGTAGCAAAAATAAAAGCACCTAATAGTAGTGTTGCAGGAAAAGCAAATGTACTTATATTTCCAAATTTAGAGTCTGGAAATATTGCATATAAAATTGCTGAACGCTTTGGAAATATGACAGCTTTAGGTCCAATAACGCAAGGAATGGATAAACCAGTAAATGATTTATCTAGAGGATGTAGCGTTGATGATATTGTTGGAGTTATAGCTATAACTTGTATTCAAAGTATGTAGTATATAAATTAGTAGTATAAAAGGGGGATTTTAAATGAAAGTACTAGTAATTAACTGTGGAAGTTCCACAATAAAATATCAATTAATTGATATGGCAAAAGATGAGGTTATCGCAAAGGGAAGATGTGATAAAATTGGTTATGAGGATTCCAATTTAATTTATAAAAATTTAAGAGATGGAAAAAAATTAGATGAAGTTCCTGTATCTATGCCTGATCATAAAGTTGGTATGAAGGTTTTACTTGATACACTTCAAGATGAAAAAATTGGTGTAATTAGTGATATTAATGAAATATCAGCTATAGGTCATAGAGTTGTTGCTGGTGGCGAAAAATATAATAAAGCAGTAATTGTTGATGATAATGTAGTAGAAGATATTTTGGAACTTGCAGAAATTGCACCACTTCATAATAAAGGGGCTGTAATGGGAATAAATGCAATAAGAGAGGTCGCAAGTAGTATACCAAATGTTGTTGTGTTTGATACAGCATTTCACCAAACAATGCCAGACTATAATTATCTTTACGCTATTGATAAAAAATACTATACAAATAATCATATAAGAAGATATGGAGCACATGGAACATCATATCAATATATAACAAAAAGACTTGCTAAATTAATGGGAAAAAATAAAGATGAAATAAATGCTATTATTTGTCACATTGGTGGTGGAGCAAGTGTATGTGCAATAAAAAATGGAAAATCATATGATACATCTATGGGATATACTCCACTTGAAGGATTAATAATGGAAACTAGATGTGGAGATATAGATCCTGCTGTAATATTAAAAATAATGAGAATTGAAAATTATTCTGTAGATGAAATGGATGATTTACTAAATAAAAAATCAGGAAGAATTGGATTTACTGGAATTGGTGATTTTAGACTTATGAAAGATGCAGCTCTTGAGGGAAATAAAGATGCAATTTTAATGAGAAAAATGCAAACACAAAGAATAAAGAAATATATTGGTGCATATATGGCTGAATTAAATCATGTTGATGCAATTGTATTTACTGGGGGAATAATGGAAAACAACGACGATGAAATTGCAAATGCTGTGTCAGACATGGAAGAACTAGGAATTGAATTAGATGCTAAAAGGAATAAAGAGGCTTTTAGAGGTGAAGGACTTGTTTCAACAGATTCATCAAGAATAAAAATCTATCTTATTCCAACAAATGAAGAACTTGAAATCGCAAATCAAACTGTAGAGTTAGTAAAGGATATGTAATATGACTTGTCTAATCCAAAATGTATTAAAAAAGTATAATAAAAATATTTGGGTAATGTATAACAATGAAAATAGCGATAGAATATTTTGCAAATATTTTACTAAGCATTTAGCAAGTAATACTATATGTATAATCTCAACTCAAAAAGTATATATCATTTTATCTAGTTTAGATAAAGATAATGTTGAAAAGCTAAAATATGATCCAAAAAAAGTTCAGTTTTTTTCATATAAATCAAGAGATGAACTTGACGTAATTTTAGAAAATATTATTGCAGATTTAAATTTTAGTAATAAAATATGTCTTAACTTTTCTACTATGTCAGACAGAAATACAGATATAATGAGTCATGGAGATTATGTATATTTAACTAAAATTTTGAAAAAGCCATATTTAAAATATAAAAAGAAGGTAAAATTTGAATCAGCTGAGAAAATGATATATGATTTAGAGTCAAGAAAAACTGAAAAAGAGATAAATAGACTAAAACTTCTTGCTGATATTACAAACAGAATTTTAGAAGAAACGTTTAAAAAAATACAAATAGGAGATAATGAAATTCAAATTGTAAATAAAACAAAAAGAATTACTGATGAAATAATGAAGTTATATGTTGGCTCAAATGATATCGTATCATATGATATGGCATGGGAAAATTGCCCTATTGTACTTACAGGTATAAATCTTGCAAAAGGTGGTCATTCGCTACCAAGTACAAAAAAGTTATTCAGGGGAGATACTATATATTTTGATTTTGGAATAAAAGCTACGTTTAGTGATGAGATGGTCCTATATACAGATATGCAAAGAATGGGATATGCACTTAAAAAAAATGAATTTAGTCCTCCAAAACAAGTTATGAAGGTATTTAATACTTTAGTTAATTCTATATCAGATGGTATTGATGAAATGAGGCCTGGTGTAAAAGCATATAAAGTAGATAAGGTTGTACGTGATGAAATTATAAAAGCTGGTTACCCAGAATATAATCATGCAACTGGCCATCCTGTTGGTAAGGAAGTACATGATATTGGAGCTATAATTTCTATAAAAAAATCTAAGCTTGCCAATTTAGAACTTATTGAAAATGGTATTTACACTTTAGAGCCTAGAGTAAACATTTCAAATGGAGGCTCAATTGAGGAAATGATCCAGGTAACAAAATATGGAGGTGTTCCACTTACTCATTTGCAAGATGAAATTTATCTTGTAAAATAATATATAAAAATTAAATTATTGTAATAATTTATACAAAATTAAGAAATATTATATAATAGAAAATTAGAAAAGGTAGGTAGATGATATGAAACTATGTTATGAAAGAAAAGACATATATAATAATGTTGATGAGGAAGAAATATTAAACGCTAAAAAATATTCAAAAAAATATATGGAATTTTTAGATAAGGCAAGAACTGAATATTTGTGTGCTGCTGAATGTCTAAAGATGTTAAAAGATGCTGGATTTAAAGATATTACTGAATGTGAAAAATTAAATGTGGGAGATAAAGTATATTTTGTAAATAAAGAAAAATCTATATTTGCCTCAGTAATAGGTAAAGATGATCTAAAAAATGGTGTAAATATAGTAGGTTCACATATTGATAGTCCAAGACTTGACTTAAAACCAATGCCACTTATAGAAAACCAAAATATGGCGTTATTTAAAACCCAGTTTTATGGTGGTATTAAAAAATATCAATGGCTATCTATACCACTTGAAATGCATGGAGTTGTATATACTGAAGATAATGAAAAAGTTGAAATTTCAGTTGGTGGAGAAGATGACGATTTTTGCTTTACAATAGCAGATTTACTTCCACACCTTGCAAAAGATCAACTTAGTAAAAATGCAACTGAATTTATTGATGCAGAAAAAATGTCTGTACTTGTTGGAAATATAAAGGATGAAAAAGCAAAGAAAAACAAGGTAAAAGAAAATATTTTAAAAATCTTAAATGAAAAATATGGTATTAAAGAAATTGATTTTGTAAGATCAGATATTTCATTTGTTCCAGCTTTTAAAACTAGATATATTGGTTTTGATAAAAGTATGATAGGTGGATATGGACATGACGATAGAGTTTGTTCATATGCAAATGTAAAAGCTATAATAGATGCAGCAAGTGAAAACAAAAAACTAAATAAAACTGCTATTTGCCTTTTAGTAGATAAAGAAGAAATAGGAAGTGTTGGTAATACTTCAATGAGTACGCAAGCTTTTGATTTGTTTTCAAAAATGATTATATCAAAGACTGGAAATAAAGAATTAAGTGAATTAGAGATGTACTATAATTCAAAAATGTTATCTGCTGATGTTACAGCAGCTGTTGATCCAGACTATGATGAAGTGTCAGATGTTCCAAATGGTAATGTTATTGGTTGTGGTGTTGCTATTGAAAAATATACAGGTGGAAGTGGTAAATATAGTGCTAGTGAAGCTACTGCCAAATTCACATCTGAAGTAACACAAATATTCGATAAGAATGATGTTATATATCAATTTGGAGTACTTGGAAAACAAGGAAAAGGCGGTGGAGGAACAATTGCATATATACTTGCAAACAAGGGAATAGATGTAATTGATTGTGGTACACCAGTACTTGCAATGCATTCTCCATTTGAAGTAGTAAGTGTGTATGATACATACATGACTTATCTTGCATACAAAACATTCTTTAACTCATAAAAATATGTAAGGGGGAAATTTTATTGCTTAAAAGTTTATTAAAAAATACAGATTATGTTGTAGTAGTTACAGTTCTTCTTCTTTTTGTAATTGGAGTTATAGCAATATTTTCGGCAGGATATAACACAGATGTAAATAAAGATGAATATATAAAACAAATAATGTGGATGGCTGCCGTGTTTGTAATGATGATTGTAATATGGGCAGTCGATTACAAGGTGTTTGATATAGCAGGATATATATTATATGGCATAAATTTAATTTTGTTAATGTTAGTTCTATTTATGCCCTCCCTTATGGGAGCAAGCAGCTGGTTTAATTTAGGAGGTATCCTATATCAGCCATCAGAACTTATGAAAATTGGATTTATCATATGTGCAGCAAAGCTTGCAACAATTTACAAAAATAATATAAATCAAAATGATAAAAAGAAAAAAATTATCATGATTGCAGTAATGTTACTTACTTTTTTACTACCTGTTATTTTAATTATGTTACAACCAGATTTTGGAACAGCAATGGCTTTTGTTGTAATAGCTATATTTATGTTGTTTAAATTTGGTATAAAATACAGATATATATTTATAGGAATACTTGCAGTAGCTATTCTTATACCACTTGTTTACTTTTTTGTACTTAATCCAACACAACAGGAAAGAATTAAGGTATTTATAAATCCTGAACTTGATCCACTTGGAAGTGGATATAATGCAATACAATCAAAAATTGCTGTAGGATCTGGAATGTTATTTGGAACTGGAATACTAAAAGGAGCACAAACACAATATGGTTATCTTCCAATTAAATCCACTGATTTTATATTCTCGGTTATATCGGAAGAAATGGGATTTATTGTATCAGCAATAGTTGTAATTTTATTTACTATACTATTAATTAGGTTAATTAGAATATCAAAATATGCACCTGATGAATTTTCAAGTTTTATGACAATAGGTGTAGCAGGCCTTATATTTTTCCATTTTGTTCAAAATATTGGTATGACAATAGGGCTTTTACCAATAACAGGTGTACCACTTCCATTCGTAAGTTATGGAGGTAGTAGTTTAATTACAAATGGTATGGCTATAGCAATTGCGCTTAATGTTTCTGCTAGAAAATCAAGGAAATTATTTATGTAAAAGTAGAAGATAAATTAAAAAATGTATTGATAAAAGTTTAAATATAATGTAGTATATTTATGGAGGGGAACATTATGAAAAAAAGTTTAAAATTTATTATTACTTCTTTTGTGTTAGCACTTGCAATTCCAGTTATATTTGTATCAAATATATTTTGCGCTGCATATGAAAACACAATAACTGAGGATAATGCCCAAGTAATAGTGAGTGTAAACTCAAATAAAACAAAAGTTGTTCCAGGTGAAGAATTTACAGTTACATTTTCACTAGATAAATTACCAGATAATGGTTATGGCCTTGCAAGCTTGAGCCTTAGAATGTACTATGATGCATCAAAAGTAGAAGTTATAAACATAACAGAAACTGATCTTGCAAATGAATTTAAAATGGCTGTTGGGCCATCAGATGAAGATGCAAACGGAAGTGAATTTTCATCAGCAAGATACATTGTGTTTGGTGGAGCCAATGGAGGTGCAGACGCTGTATGTTCAACAGGAGAACTATTTACTGTAAAATTTAAAGCAAAAGAAAATACAACTGGAGATCTTAAAATGTATCTTGGAAGTACAGATGGATTTAATGCTGGTGCTGTTACACTAAATTCTGATGGTAATCCAGTTACTGATACAAATCCGGTTTCTAAATATTTAAAGTCAAATTTAAGTGAGTTAAATATATCTAGTACAACAGGGTATATAAAAGGTGATGTAAATAAAGACGGAAGAGTGGATGTAGCAGATGTAATATATGCAATGAATAAGCTATCAAAGGGAACATTAACAGAAGAAGAAAAAAATATAGGAAATGTAAATGATGATAATATATTTGATGTGGCAGATATAATAAAAATAATGAGATACTTATCTGGAAAAATATCTAGTCTATAATGAACACAAAGAGTGGTTTAGTTTTATATACTAAGTCACTTTTTTCTATTAATTTATATAAAAGAGTATATTAAAGTAACTTTTTTAGTCAAAAATATTGTATATTTTCGTAATTTAATATAAAATAAAGTCATATAGAGGAATGAGTAGATATGAAATTTAAAATATTAGGAATTTTTAGCATCTTTTTTTGTTGCTTTGTTTTCTTAACTGATTGTAAGGCATCAACAAAAGTTAAATTTGATTCAGATGTATATAACATACAAAATGGAACTGAATATTCAAGTAATAAGGATATAAAATGGATTACTATACCTAGTGATAGACAACAGCCTAGGATATTTTTAGAAATTGATATTTCTTTAATAAAGGAATATGACAGTTCGAAGGGTAAAATATCATATAAGGCTATAAAAAATTGGTTGAATAATCTAGAAAAAGTTTATAGTTATTTTAGTGAATTAAATTTAACTCCTAGATTTAACAGTATAAATTTGGAATTTACTGGAATATCTAGGCAGTTTGCCAGTGCGTATGTTGGTTCGGGAAATAGGGTCGTATTTAATAAGGAATATCATTTAGCATCGCTCGAAATTATCGAAAGAGATTATAACAATGGAATTAGTAATTTACTTGGGACAGCCCTTCATGAAATGGGGCATCTTTTTACTAAATCAGGTCAATACTCTGATAATTTTAATGTTCCATGGAATTTTGGAACTGAATATATAAATATGTTAATGGTACAATACGTATTAGATAAAATGGTAGAAAATAATGATAACATTGTATCAAAGATATACACATATGATGATGTTATATGCGCATCTAAGAATATAAAATCATATAATTATTTAAATGGAAATAGTGTAGATATTGCATATTCATTTAAGGATGGATGGGGCTTAGTACATAATAAGTATAAATATTTTAACCCAAATGATCCTTCGTATAGTATGGTAATTTATAATATGTCAATTATTCTTGATAAAATTGGTAGAGAAAATGTAAAAAAAGTGTTTAATTATTATTGTAACAATTATGATAGTGTTAGCTATTTATCAAGCAAAGATAGCTATACTAAATTTAATAAATTTATTGATACAATAAAATCAAACACAAATTCGGTTACATGGAATTCACTAAATGAAAACTATAATGATTTATACAATAAGTTTGTTGTAAATATTTTGCCTTATTCTTCATCTTTAAAAATTGTTAAAGGGAGTAAATTTAATTTATTATATGATGTGACATATAATAATGAACATCACGATAAGTACGCTCCATTAATAGATCTATATAACAAAAATATATTAAGTTTGAATGAAGATGGAAGTATAAATGCAGATAATATCGGAGATACTAGTATGGCTATACAAGTTGGAAATCAATATAAAGTTATAACTGTTAGTGTTGTTGATGGAATTAAGATATCAAGCATCAAACTTTCAGAAACAAAACATGTATTTAACAGCTATAATGAGTCATATAAGCCAAAATTAGAAGTAAATCCATCAAATGCAACTAATAAAGAGATTATTTGGAAATCATCTGATAATTATGTTGCAAGAGTATCTAGTGATGGAACAGTAAGATCACAGAAAAATGGAAAATGTAAAATAATAGGTTATTCAATGGATGGTTCAAATGTTACAGTAAGCTATGATGCTATAGTGGATATAAAAGCAAAAAGTATAGAATTTAGTAATTCAAGCTATAAAATAACAGATACAGCCCAAACACCATCATTTACACCAAAAATATTACCAGAAAACACAGCAAATAAAAATGTAACATGGAAAAGTAGTGATACTAGTATTGCGACAGTAAGTTCAGGTGGAGTAATAAAAGCAGTAAGTAATGGAACATGTAAAATAATAGCTACAACAAAGGATGGTACAAATTTAAGTGCAAGTATGGATGTTATAGTAGATATAAAAGCAAAGAGTGTAGCACTAGATAAGACAAGCTTAAAAATAACAAGTAAAAATAGTATAAATAAATTAGTAGCAACAGTAACACCAAGCCAGGCAAATCAAAAAGTAGCATGGAGCAGTAGTAATGGAAATATAGCAAAAGTAGATAGTAAGGGAAGAGTAACACCAGTAAGTAATGGAACATGTAAAATAATAGCAACAACAACAGACGGAACAAATATAACAGCAAGTTGTGATGTAACAGTAGATGTAAAATTTGTAACGGGGATAAGTTTTGATTTTAATAGTTATACAATAACAAATGCAAATCAAACACCAGTGTTTAATCCAAATATAACACCAAGTGATGCAGAAAATAAAAATGTAAGGTGGAGTAGTAGCAATACAAAAGTAGCAACAGTAAGTTCAAGTGGAGTAATAAAAGCAGCAGGAAATGGAACGTGTAAAATAACAGCAACAACAACAGATGGAACAAACTTAAGTGCAAGTTTTAATATAACAGTAAATATAAAAGCAACAAAAATAACATTGGATAAGACAAATATAAATTTAACAAATGAAAAATACTGTGATAAAATAACAGCAAAAATAGAACCAAGTGAAGCAAGTGATAAGGTAAAATATACAAGTAGTAATGAAAAAGTCGCAAAGGTAAAAGAAGATGGAACAGTAATAGCAGTAGGAAAGGGAAATTGTATAATAACAGCAACAACGACAGATGGAACAAATTTATGTGCAAAATGTAATGTTACATCAGAAGTTGAATATCAAAAAGGTGATGTAAACAAAGATGGGATAGTAGATGTAGCAGATGTAATATATGCAATGAATAAGTTATCAAAAGGAACATTAACAGATGAGGAGAAAATTATAGGAAATGTAAATGATGATAGTATATTTGATGTAGCAGATGTAATAAAAATAATGAGATACTTATCTGGAAAAATATCTAGTTTGTAATAATAGATGAGCTTTAATATATTTGGAGGCGAAAATATGCGAAAAGCAAAGGTGATTGGTTTAATTTTATTTAGTTCTTTATTTATGCTATTTACAAGTAAAAATATATTTGCATCAAGTAGTTTGATAAATAAAGAATATAAATCGATAAATGTGTATGAAAAATTTGATATAAAAACAATACAAAATGATTTAAGTAAAAAATATAACTATTCATCATCAGATAACGCTGTAGCAAGTGTAAATTCTGATGGAATTGTGATAGGTGAGAAAATGGGAGAATGCTATATAACTGTATCCGATGATAGTGGTAATTCTTCCAAGCTTAATATTAGAGTAGGTTTTTATAAAGGTATAGATGTTTCAACTTTTAATGGAGATGTAAATTATAGTAGTATCAAATCTCAAGGAATAGATTTTGTTATGATAAGATCATCATATGGATGGTATGATAGTTATGATGCAGCTGCTGGAAAAGAATATGGATTTCAATATGATGCTAAACTATATAACAATGTAAAAGGTGCAGTTGAAAATAATGTTCCGTTTGGTATTTATCACTATTCTTATGCAAGAAATACAAGTGAGGCTGCATTGGAAGCAGAGTATACTATTAATGCTCTTAAAAGTACAGGTGCGTATGCAAATAGTATGTCTCTTCCAATTGCCTATGATGTTGAAGATAGTAAATATCAAGGTTCAATAGATAAAGAAACTTTAACAGATATTGTAATTACATATTGTACAAAAATAAGGGAAGCTGGATATCAACCAATGATATATGCAAATAAAAGTTGGTTTGTTGAGCATTTAAATATAAATAGATTAAATTCATTGGGTTATGATTTTTGGTACGCTTTATGGCCAGGTGGAAATATTGATTTTTCAAACAAAATACAAATAGCAGATTCTGGAATTTACCCATTAATTTGGCAATATACAAGTAGTGGTAGCGTAGATGGAGCAAATTCAAATTCTGGAAGAGTAGATCTAAATGTAATGTATATGAAAGAACAAGTTAAACTCACTTTTGTAAGTGATGGACAAGTTGTTGAAGAAAAAGGAATTGATAAAAATTCATCTTTATCAGAAATACCTAAGGCAAGTAAAAATGGCTATACATTTCAAAAATGGATAGATCAAAATGGAAATGAAATAACTTTAAATACAAAGTTTAGTACTAATATGGAATTATGTGCTGTTTTTAAGAAAAGAACTATAAAACTTTCCAAGGCTAGAGTTTTCTTAATAAAAGAAAATCAAGAAAAAATTACAACTATGTTTGATAATGGAGATAACATTTCGCCAAAAGATTTAATATATAAATCTTTAGATGAAACTATCGCGATAATAGATGAAAATGGTACTATAACTGGTAAAAACATAGGGACAACAAAAATACAAGTCTCTCTTAAGGATGATCAAACAATTACATGTATATGCGATGTAGAAATAGGCGATAATTATAAAAACGGTGATGTAAACAAAGATGGGATAGTGGATGTATCAGATGTAATATATGCAATGAATAAGTTATCAAAAGGAACATTAACAGATGAAGAAAAAAATATAGGAAATGTAAATTATGATAATATATTTGATGTAGCGGATATAATAAAAATAATGAGATATTTATCTGGAAAAGTAGCTAGTTTATCATAAATAATATTATAAAAATGAATTTAATATTACATTGTTGTTACATTTTCTATTAAGTATTGAAAAATGTAATAAAATGATGTATTATATAATCATGTTTTTATAAAAATAATGAGGAGGTAAATATGAAAAACAAATTTTTAACTAAAGTTTTTGCTGCTTTAACAGCATTTGTAATGACATTAACTTTGGTACCAAATGTAACTTTTGCTGCTGAAAGTGGTAAACCAGAACTTAAAGTTAGTGTTGATAAAAGTGAGCTAGAAAGAACTGGTGAATTTACTGCAAGTGTTAGCTTAAATACTAATAATGTGGCTAATATAAGTGGACTACAACTTAGATTAAAGTATGACTCAGACGTACTAGAAACTGTTGGAGATGTTACTAGAATTTTGCCTACGAGATCAAATGAACTTTGCAGTCCTTCTGTAGATACAGTTAATAATAGTGCAAATTTTATTTATGCTTTATATGATGATGGGGCATCTTTAGACTATAATGGAGTTGTTTATACTATTAAGTTTAAAGTAAAGGATAATGCTAATGTTGGTAAGTCAGATTTAACTATTGATACTCAAACAGCTTATCCGATTAAAAATGGATTGGATAATATAGAGGTAGATTCAACAATAATTAATTCAAGTATTAACGTTGTAAATCCTCTTAACAAAATTTCACTTGGTAAAGAAACAAGTACATTAAACGTAGGGGATACAGAAACTTTAACAGTTACATATGATCCTGAAGATACAACTGAAGATAAAACAGTAACTTGGAAATCTTCAAATAAGGATGTTGTAAGCGTAGATAATGGACAAGTAACAGCTAAAAATATAGGAGAAGCTGTTGTTACGGCAAAAGTTGGAACAAAAACAGCAAGCATAAAATATACTGTAGTTGCTCCTTTAAATGGAATCAGTATAATGGGAGATAATTCACTACTTAAAAGTGAAGAAAAACAACTTACAGTTGTATATGACCCAGAAAATACGACAGATGATAAAACAGTAACTTGGGAATCTTTAAATAAAGATGTTTTAACTGTAGATGAAAATGGAAAAATATCTGGAATTAAAGAAGGAACAGCTATTGTAAAAGCTGTAGTTGCTGGAAAAGAAGCAACTAAAGAAATTACTGTAATTGAGAAACATATTGATAGTGTTGCTTTAAGTGGAGATGATTCAATACTTAAAGGCGAATCAAAAAGATTAACTGCTACAATAAACCCAGAAGATACTACTGATGATAAAACAATAACATGGAGTAGTGATGATGAAAATGTTCTATTTGTAGATCAAAATGGACAAATAAGAGGAATAAAAGAAGGAACTGCAAATGTAAAAGCTGTAGTTGCTGGAAAAGAAACAACAAAACAAATAACAGTAAATGAAATACATATAAATTCAATAGCAATAGATGGAGATCAAGAGTTTGAAATGATAAAAAATCAAACAAAAAATCTAAGTGTAACAATAAATCCAGAAAATACAACAGACGATAAAGGCGTAGTATGGAAAACAAATAATGAAGAAGTAGCAAGAGTAGATAATGATGGAAAAGTTACAGCATTAAAAGAAGGAGAAGCAACAATAACAGCAACTGTAGGAACAAATGAAACATCAGTAAAAATAAATGTAAAAGAAATACATATAAATTCAGTAGTAATAAATGAATTAGATGATGAATTTACAAGAGGAGATGAATTCAAATTTTCAGCAACATATACTCCAGAAAATACAACAGATGAAAATAAAACAGTTGAATGGAGTTCTTCAAATACAGATGTTGGAACTATTGACCAAGAAGGAAATTTTGTAGTATTAAAAGAAGGAACAACAAAAATAACAGCAAAAATAGGAAATATAAAAACAGAAAGAGAAGTAACAGTTATAGAAAACCATGTTGGCGATTTTAAACTACTTCAAGAAGAAGGAGAAGTTTTAAATATCGGAAATACTCAAAAATTAGTAACTGTTGTAAATCCAGAAAATTGTACAGATGCTTATACAATAAAATATAGTTCTTCAGATGAAGCGATAGCAACAGTAGATGAAAACGGTAATGTTACAGCACTAAAAGATGGAAAAGTTGTAATAACTGCAACATTAACAACAGAATATGATGAGGAATTTGAAGATAGTATAGAAATAAATATACCTGCAAAAGAAGTAATATCAAATAAAGCTGAAGATGGAACAACAAATGGGGCAGCGACACAAGAAGCAACATCACCAAAAACAGGAGATGTTACATTCGTACTAGTATCAGTATTAATGCTAGGAGCTGCAACTACATTAGTAGTAACTAAAAGAAGATCTGTAAAACAAAAATAATATATAAAATAGAGATGGAGATTTAAAAATCCATCTCTAATTTTTTCTCTGAATATTCAAATTAATAAGAAATTTACTCCAAAAATATAAATAAAATTTTAAATATATCTAGATTTATTTATAGTATTCATGTATAATAATATAGTAATATAGTAAATTAGGAGGAGTTCATGAATATTGGTATAGATATAGATAACACGCTTACTGATATAGAAAAAGACCTATTTGACATAGCAAATAAATATACAAAAAAAATAAATCCAAATTTTAAAGATAAAAGCCCCGTAAAATTTGATGGATTTACAAATATGGCAGCTTTTTATACAGATTTATTTGGATGGAATAATGAACAGTTGGAAAGTTTTTTTAGAAATGAAAGAATTGAAATTGTTGATAAAGCTCTTCCAAGACCAGGGGTTGTTGATGTACTGAAAAAATTGAAAGATAATGGTAATAATATATATATTGTCACTGCAAGAACGGATAAACACGATGATATGCCATATGAAAGAGCTAAAACATGGCTTGATAAAAATGGGATTGTATACGATAAACTTATTGTAGGAGCAACTAATAAAGTAAAGGTATGTAAGGAACTTGGCATTGATGTGTTTATAGATGATCAACTAAACAATTGTATGAAAATATCACAAAGTGGCATAACGACAATTAGACTAACGAATAGTAAAGAAGAGTATGATCATGTTATTAACATGTCAAATTTTACTCAAATATTTGAATATATATGTAGTTTAAAGTAGGTGGAAAATAATGAAAAAAGGATTAAGTTTATCAACAGTTGTTATAGCTATAAGTATTATGCTAATACTTGTTTCTTCTGTTTCAGTTATTGGAAGTTCTGCAATAACTTCTGCTAATTTTGAAGAATATAAATCTAATATCGACAGAGTAGCAGATGAAGTAAATATATATGTTACAGATAATGGAACTTTGCCAGTAACAAATGAGGTTATTGCCATAAACTCGCTTGGTCAAGATTTTTTAAATCAAGTAAAAGAAAATGGAGATTTAGCAAATAAATTTTATTTGGTTGATATTTCAAAATTAAATGATTACAATATAAAAAAAGGAAGAGGAAATGTTGAAAATAAAGATGTATTTTTAGTTACTGAAAATACAAATAATGTATATTATTTAAAAGGTTTTAAGTATAGAGGTAAAGTATATTTCAACAATTAAGGAGAAAAATGAGTTATATAAAGAAATTAGATGTAGGAAATATTAAATTAAAAAATAATGTGTTTTTAGCACCAATGGCTGGAGTTACAGATATAGCTTTTAGAAAAATTGTAAGAGAAGTATCATCACCTGCACTTACATTTACCGAAATGGCTAGTAGTAAAGCAATGGAGTTTGGAAGTAATAAAACTGAAAAATTGCTCAAAATACCGGAATATGAAAGACCATCTGCGGTGCAGATATTTGGAAGTAATAAAGCAGTTATATCTGATACTATAAAAAAGTTAAACGAAGATGAAAACATTGATATAATTGATATAAATATGGGCTGTCCTGCTCCTAAGCTTGTAAAAAATGGAGATGGGGCAGGGCTTCTTTTAGATTTAAAAAACGTAGAAAGTATTGTAAAAGAAGCTGTAAAAGTATCAACTAAACCAATAACAGTAAAAACAAGAAAAGGATTTAATGAAGAAAGAATAACGGCAGTGGATGTTGCAAAAATATGTAATGATAATGGAGTAGCTTTCGTAACTATTCATGGAAGAACAAGAGAACAGTACTATGCAGGACAAGCTGATTTAGATATAATACGAAAAGTTAAAGAAAGTGTTAAAATACCAGTTATTGGAAATGGAGATATAATAAATTGTGAGACAGCAAAAAGAATGTTTGAATATACTGGTTGCGATGGAATAATGGTTGCAAGAGGTGCACAAGGAAATCCGTGGGTATTTAAAAGTATTTTAGAAGAAAATGATTATATACCTTCTCTTGAAGAATTATTTAATGTAATATATAAGCATATAGAATATCAATTAGAAATTGATGATAAAAAACAAGCCAACTTAAAATTAAGAAAACACATTGCATGGTATTTAAAAGGATTAAATGGTAGTAGTAAAATACGAGATGAAGTAAATAAATCTGAAGATATTGAAGAAACTAAAAAAATATTAAAAAATTATTATAATAAATTAAAAGAAATCTAAAAATTTAAATAGTAGAAAAAATGAAAAATATTTACTAAAAGACTGTTATATATTAGTATACTGTAAAAAAAGAACCAGTTTAGAATAATTATCCAAACTGGTTTTTGTTTACCATTAAATATTTAAATGATCAGAAAAATCTATACATTCTTCTAATAGCTGCCTTGTTCTAGTTATTGCTTCAAAATATTTTGAATTAAAATTATAATTTCTGGAGCACTTTATCTCTATGTTATAATATTTTCTTTTTGACATATCTTTATGTTTTGCTAAATAATCTTTAACAGTTAATGCAAGGGAGAAAGCGTATTTAGCAAAACAAGAATTTTCTTCTCTTAAAAGAATAATGTAAAATTTTAGTTTTTCATCATCATTTTTAAAAGGTAGATTACTGTTAGGATTAATATCATATTTGATTTTAAACCATGAATCCAGTATATCTGTAATTTTATCACCACGGTTTATAGTATAGTCCTTATCATCAATTATTGCTGTAAAAGAATCAATACCACTTTTATCTTCAGACAATGTCCTTATTGCATAAAGAATTATTTCAGGAAAACTTGTTTCAAATTTAGGAATATGAGCATAGTAAGATGTTTCTTTCATAAGTAAATCTCCTTAAAAATTTTTTTGAAAAAATTAATCAAATTAGTTATTTGATTTATATATTTTTCTATAACTAGTATATTACCATATATTATGGCAAAAGTCAAATTACATAAATATATTGATAGATTAAAAATATTTCTTGTAAGAATATGTTATACATGATATAATATATGCATGATTGATAAACAAATAAAAAGTAAAATACTAAATTTTTATGAAAAAAAACAAGATAAAATGTTTGTTTCAATGATTATAGAAAAGGTAAATAAATTTGAAACAGGTAATCATTTAATATATACAACATTTTTGAACATGTATGAAAAGGAAATTGCTATAAGTGTATTAAATAAATTAAATATTAATTATTATATATATAGCCCACTAGAAGATACATCCAAATTTGTTATTTTCTTTTTCCCAGAATATATGTTGGATCAAAATATAGATTATGTTATATCAGACTATATTGAAGTAATTAAAATAATACCTAAGACTAAAGGGAAAATTACGCATAAAGATTATATGGGAACAATTTATTCATTAGGTTTAAAAGATGAAATGATAGGTGATATCTTTGTATGTAACGATATGTGTTATTTTTTCTGCTTTAAGAAAAATAGCAAATACATATGTGATAATTTAGTAAAGGTAGCAAGATCAGAAATAGAATTAAAGTGTATAGATATATATTCAGATGAAGTTATGAAAATAAAAGTAAAATTAAAAGATATGGATATAACTGTATCATCACTTAGAGTAGATTTAATACTTTCTGATATTTTTATACTTAGTAGAAATGAAGTAAAACAAAAAATACAAAATGGAGATTTATATGTAAATTCAAGGGAAATGTTTTTCCCTGCATACACTGTAAAAGAAAACGATATAGTATCATTTAAAAGATGCGGAAAAATTAAAATTGGAAAAGTATTAAGACATACTAAAAGCGGTAAAATTGTTGTAAACGTAAAAAAATACATTTAAAGAAGGAGTAAAGATGAAAGTTGCATTTTATACATTAGGTTGTAAAGTTAATCAATATGAAACCGATATTATGATAAAAGAATTTATGGATAAAGGCTATGAGGTCGTTAAATTTACAGAAAAAGCAAATATATATGTTATAAATTCATGTTCGGTAACTAATATGTCTACAAGGAAGACAAGACAATATTTAAGTAGAGCAAAAAATATGGGTGGTATTGTAGTTTTAGTTGGATGTTATGCTGAAGTGGTAAAAGAAGAAAGTGATATTAAAAATGTTGATTTAGTACTTGGAAATGAAGAAAAAAAAGAAGTTGTAAAATATGTAGAAAAATATTTAGAGGAAAATAACATTAAATTTAGTGATAGCAAAATAGAAAATAACAAGGCTAAATATGTGATAGGAGATATTTCAAAAGTAAAAAAATATATTCAAAAAGAGAAGTTAGAAAAAGGAATAAATATACGTGAAAGTATAAAAATTGAAGATGGATGTAATAATTTTTGTTCATACTGTATAATTCCATATTTAAGAGGAAGAGTTAGGAGCAGAAGTTTAGAAGATATTAAAGATGAGGTAACATCTCTAGTAAAAAATGGAGTAAGAGAAGTTGTTTTAGTTGGAATTGAAATTGCATCCTATGGAAAGGACTTGGATGAAAATATTGATCTAGTTGACGTTGTAGAAACTATAAGCAAAATAGATGGATTAAATAGGGTTAGACTTGGTTCTTTAGAACCAAGAATACTTACTGATGAGAATATTATAAGGTTATCTAAAATTGATAAACTATGCCCTCATTTTCACATTTCAGTTCAAAGTATTGATAATGGTGTTTTATCAAGAATGAATAGACATTATACACGAGAATTTTTGTTTGATAGAGTTTCTATGTTAAAAAAATATTTCCTACATCCTGCTATTACCTGTGATATTATTGTAGGTTTTCCTGGAGAAACAGATGAGGAATTTTCTAATACAATAGATGGTGTTAAAAGAATAGGATTTTATGAATTACATGTATTTAAATATTCTAAAAGAAAGTGGACAAGGGCTGCTAAAATGGAAAATCAAGTAGATGGAAATATATCAGCAAAAAGAAGTGAAGAGTTAATTTCTATTGGAAATGAATTAAAAGATAAGTATATGAATGAATATTTAGGTAAGACTTTGGATGTTTTATTTGAATCATATGATAATGGATATTTATATGGATATACTCCAAATTATATAAAAGTTAAAGTAAAAGGGGATGAAAGTTTATGGGGAAAACAAGTTCCCGTAACGTTATATTCAAAAGAAGAAGAATTAATGCTTGGAAGTATTTAAAATTAAAAAACATTTTAATAGTTGTAATTATAGTACTGTCATTTGTGGCTTTATCAAGTGTAGCAAGTATGAAATTACTGGAGAAAAAAGCAGAAAAATCTACAATTAAATATGCTAAAGATAAAGAAGAAGTAAAAGATAATTCAAGTGATTTTGTTGTAGAAAATAACCATGATGAAAAAAAACAAGATAACCAAAAATCGGATAATAACAATTATTATAGCGAAAATACAAATATAGATTTAATGGTACTTGGAGAGATAATGATGGGTGGTAAGGTTACAACAAATTTAGACTATAATTATTTGATGGCATTTAAAAATATATATGATTTAACAAAAAAAGCAGATTTTACTTATGCCAATCTTTCTACTAATATAACAAACTTAGATAAAATTGAGGATGCAAAAACGAATTATTTAGTGACTAAAAATATTTTAAGTGCTTTTAATGCCTTAGGGCTAGATGCATTGTCTATTGCTAATGATCATATAACTGATTATCCAAGTGAAATTATAAAAAATACAGAGAGTCTTTTAGAGGAAAATTCAATATATGTTGCTGGAAAAAAAGATATGCCTATGTACTTTGAAAAAGATGGTAAAAAAATTGCTATTGTTTCAACTAATTCTGTAATTATAGGTACAAAAGAAAATTATACTAAAAATGGTATAAGTGTATATGATGAAGATAATATTAAGAAGAATATTCAAGAAGCTAAAAAAATGGCTGATTTTGTTATAGTTGACATACATTGGGGAAAAGGAGAAGCGTCTTTTGGCGTAACTACACAAATGGAAGAAATGGCAAAATTTGTCATTGAAAGTGGTGCAGATTTGGTTATGGGAACACATGCCATAGGTATTCAACCTATTAGTACATACAACGGAAAGCCTATCATATACACAACAGGTTATGCTATGACAGATTTAGAATATGAAACTACAAAAGTAAGTTACTTATTTGATTTAAAATTCGAAAATACAAAACTTTCTAGCATTGAGATGACGCCTATTTATATAAAAGATTCAAAAGAAGTTTTACTATATAAAGATTATGATGAGGTTGCTGCAAATATAAATATGAAAAGCATATGTAGTAGGATGCAAGAAAATGGTTTGAATGCACAGATAAGTGATAATAAAATAATAGTAAAATTTTAGATTGTATAATGGATATTATTTATATAAAAAACGGTGAAAATTAATAAAACATATTTTTAAAATGTGAAACAAATTTCTTAAAAAATCATAAAAAAGTTTCACATTTTAAAGGAGGAATATCATGGAAGAAAAGGTGGAAATAATATAAAGAATTCTAGAGCATCTGAAATATTAGCAATACTATTAAATAATAACATGATAGAAAATACAGAAGAAAGTAAATATAAATTTAAAAGATAGTCCGGTTTTCAATATAAAATTGTTCGGACAAAACCGGACTTTTTATGAAATATTATTTAATTAAGCTGTTCAATATTGATACAAAATTAGTGAAAAAATTAAAAAATTAACTGCATATAATACTAGATAAAAACGAAAAAAGCATAACAGATTACTAAAAATTCACACAATATTTTTTAAAAAGTGTCGACTAAAGTTCTTAAAAAGTGTCGATTGCATATTGACTATTTATATGGACATTTATATCATTTTAGAGATAATGTTACTAGATTGGAAGTGGACTTGATTTTAGAGTTTTCAGATGGAAAATGTTCGGCAGTAGTAAGAGACCCAGAAACGGGTATTTATATTGTACCAATTACAGCATTAAAGCCGTAGTAAAGGAGGAGAATGATAATAGGAAAGGTAATTTATGAATTATAAATAAAGATATACATGGTTTAGGGAGAGTCTTAGGAAATTCATGGCAAAATATAAAAATCAAGATTATAATCAATAAAATTGTCTTTGAAGTCTTTTTATGATATAATATAATTGTAGGAAAAAAATAAATCTTTTTAATTAATAAAGGTAGTTTACTTTTTAAATTTAAGGAGGAATTTTAATGTTAAAATTAAAAGATAAGTTATATGTAAAAAAATTAAGAGAGGAAGGTTATTTAACTGCAACTTCTGAGGAAATAAAAGGTATTACAGAAGAAGATTTGCGGAAAATAAAACTTATAAGGATAAATGATCCAAAAGCGTGTATTTCTTTACAAGTATTAAAAGAATTTTGTGAGGATGATTTACCCGTAATTATGTGCTCCAAATTCTTTAATTGGGAAGAAGTAGTATATTTAAAGAGCAGAAGATATGATTTAAGAGAATTTGCCAATAATATTTATCCAAGATGTTCAAGGAAAAATATAAAATACATAAAGGCAATGTGCATTGGCCCATGTTTTCATGTTTTCAAAATACTCTTCCTATTAGATAATAATATGCTGTATAGTGTATATTCAAAAGAATATGATTACAAAGATTTCTTTATGACTTGTAAGGAAATCGGCTTGGATTATACAAATGAAAGATTGACAAGATTTTCAGTTGGGTTCATAAGATTTTTGGGAGAAAAATATACATCTGAGGAGTGCACTAAATTACTTGATGTTGGATTTAGATTAGGTATAGGATTTTCTTCTTTTGAAGACGTATGTAAATTTCTTATTGAAAAATCTTTTACATTTTCCGAAATGATGTTTGTGTTAAAAAAGATCCAAAGTAATGTTCAGGCTGATAATGCTTTAAAATCATATTTTAATTATGGTGGAACTAAAGAGGGGTTACTTCGCTATTTATATCTTAACGAGTTCAGTAATTAAAATAACTTTATAGTATTAAATAGGCGGTATACAATTTTGTATACCGTTTATTTTATCTAAATTTTTTATTATGGTTGAAATTTAAGTAAAAAAGTTATATAATATAATTCATATAGGTTGTGTTTGGAAATTAAGGAAGGGAAGATAGAAATGAAAAAAACAATAGTAGTTATTTGTACCATACTTGGTATGATAGTAGGTGTTGCAGTAGGTGACGCTCTAAAAGGTGTTAATTATTTAAATTGGCTTTCAATAGGTGGAGCTTTTGGACTTCAAAATCCCGTAACAATTGACCTTAGTTTTATACAGTTTACTATAGGTTTTTGGTGCAAGGTTAGTGTTTGTGGTGTAGTTTTTATGATTATTTTTGCTTTTCTATCTAAGAAAATCTTAGATTGGCTAAAAATATAAAATATTTACCACCAGATGACAGACCATATGAGAGACTGGAACTCATGGGTGAGTCTAATTTAACAAATTCAGAACTTTTAGCAATAATAATAAAAAATGGGACTAGAAAATATAATTGTTTAGAGATAGCACAAAATATTTTAAAATTAAATGTTAATAACTCAAATATGTCTGATTTGGAGTTTTTAAGTAATCTCTCATTAGAAGAACTCAAAGCTTATGAGGGAATAGGAAAAATAAAGGCTATACAAATAAGAGCTGTAATTGAACTTTCAAAAAGAATTGCAGCGACATATTCGCATGATAAAAAGAGGGTTAATTCTCCAAGGGATATATTTGAAGTTCTACATAAAAGTTTCATCGGAAAAAAACAAGAAGAACTTAAAACAGTTATACTAGATAAATCAAACAAAGTTATGTCCGTTATAACAAATGCTATAGGAAGTACTGATAATATAAATATTGGAGCTAAAGAGATTTTATCTGAACCAATAAAACAGATGGCAAGCTCAATAATATTAGCACATAATCATCCAAGTGGAAATCTAAAGCCAAGTAAGGCTGATATTAGATTTACGCAAAAAATAGATGAATGTGCTAAATTGTTTAGTATAGAACTTTTAGATCATTTAATTATTTCGAATAAGGGATATGTTAGTTTAAAAGAAATGAAAATTATATAAATTTAGAAAAATATAAGATAAGGTGGTAAAAAATGGGTATAATATCAAAAGACATAGGAATAGATCTTGGAACATCTAATATAAGAATTCATTTAAAGGGAAAAGGTGTTGTGCTAAGTGAACCTGCTGTTGTTGCAATAAATCAAATTACAGGAGAAATTCTTGCTGTAGGAAATCAAGCTAAAGAGATGATAGGAAGAACACCAGATTCTATAGTTGCTTTTAAACCTTTAAAAGATGGAGTTATTGCAGATTTTGAATCTACAAGAGCTCTTATGCAAAATTTGATTTCAAGAGTTGTTCAAAAGAGTCTGTTTTATAGACCAAGAATAGTTGTTTCTATTCCATCAGGAATTACAGATGTTGAGGAAAGAGCTGTTGAAGGAGTAGTTTATAAATCTGGTGCTAAAGAAGTATATTTAATGGAAGAAGTTATGGCTGCTGCTATAGGATCTGGACTTGAAGTTGAAAAACCAGAAGGAGCTATGATAGTTGATCTTGGTGGTGGAACAAGTGAAATGGCTGTTTTATCTCTTGGTGGAATAGTTGTATCTAATTCTGTTAAAATTGCAGGAGAAAAGTTAGACAAAGATATTGTTGAATATATAAAACAAAAATTTAATGTTATAATTGGCGATGGTGAGGCTGAAGAGGTTAAAAAACAAATAGGTGCTGCAACAGCTGCAATGACTGAAGATAGAATGGAAGTGAAGGGAAGAAATTTACTTACAGGACTTCCTGAAACTATAACTGTAACAACAGAAGATATAAATGAAGCAATGAAGGACTCATTAAATGAAATTTTAAGAATAATAAAACTTACTTTAGAACAAACTCCCCCAGAATTGGCTTCTGATATAATGGAGAGAGGTATCACACTTTCTGGAGGACTATCTTTACTTAGAAATATAGATAGATTAATAAGTGATGAAACAGGTATGCCTGTGTTTATTGCAGATGAACCAGAAAAATGCGTTGTAAAAGGCGTAGGTATGGCTCTAGATAATATAGAGGTATTAAAAAAAGCTACAAAAACAAGAAAATAAAAGGAGAAATACATGAATTATAGGTATAATTTTAATGATAAAAAGGAATCAAATAAAAAAAAGATTATATTCTCTATTGTTTTTATATTAATTGTAATAATGATATCAGCAACTTTTTTCAGAAATAGTGAGAATAAGGTAGTAAATGCTATTTCAAGTGTTTTAAGTTATCCTGTAATTGGTGTTAAAAATGCGTTTTCTTGGGTAGGTAACGGAGCAAAGAATATTTTTACTAATAAAGATAAATTATTAGAGGAAAACAAAAAGCTAGAAGAGGAAAATAATAATTTAAAACTACAAGCTTTGGAAACTGAAAAAATATTACAAGAAAATGAATCTTTAAAAACAATGCTTGATATAAAAAATTCATACAAGCATTTTAATTTAAAACTTGGAAATGTAATATATAGAGAACATGATAATTGGACACAAACATTTCAAATAAATATAGGGTCTAATGATGGAGTAAAATTAAATCAAGCTGTTGTTCATAAAGATGGATTAGTTGGATATATTTCAAAAGTAAATGACACAACAAGTACGGTTACAACTATACTTGACCCATCATCAGCAGTTAGCGTAAATATAAGTACTATAAATGAACCTGCTATGTTACAAGGCGATTTATCTTTAAAGTCAAAAAACCAACTTAAGTTAGATTTTATAGAGTTAGATGCTGAAGTATCTATAGGCGATATGCTTTATACTTCTGGTCTTGGTTCAATGTATCCAAGTTCAATTCCTGTTGCTAAAATAACAGAAGTTGTTAGTAAAAAAAATGATATAAATAGATATGCGATTACTGAGCCTTGTGTAGATATTAAAAAAATATCAGAGGTTGCAGTAATAATAAATTAAGGGAAAGTAAATTATGAAAAAAACACTTACAATAATATATATAATACTTTTTGTTATAGCTATATTTGTACTCCAGATGTTTGTAATTGATAGCAGGGAGTTATTTGGAGTAAAACCTAATTTAATCCTTATTTGTGTGATTGTAGTAAGTTTATGGTTTGGGGTTTATACAGGTTCGATTTTTTCACTTATAATAGGCATGGTTACAGATATATTATTTGGAAATGGAATAGGACTTTTTACAATAAGTTATTCTATTGTAGGAGTATTAGTAGGGCTTTTTAGTAATAATTATAGGAAAGAAAGTAAAGTTGCACTTGTATGTGTAACATGTATATCCACAGCAATTTTTGAACTAGTTGAATATATCATGTGTTTTGCAACTACAAATACATATACAAGTATTTTGTATTTTCTTTACCAAGTAGCTATTACTTCTATTTTAAATATAATAATTGTCTATATTGTACACTCATTGTTATATAAATTAATATCATTTTTTGAAAATGGATTAGACATATATGATATGTAAAGAAGGTGAAGAGTTATAAAAAAAATATTTACTAGATTTTTAGATATTATAAAAGATAGATACCTTATCATGTATATAGTTGTTATAGTCATCTCTGTTATATTTATAGCAACCCTTTTTAATTTACAAATAGTAAATGGTGAAAATTATAGGGAACAATCTGAAAAAAGAATGCTTAGAACCAAAAATATTACTGCACCACGTGGAGAAATATATGACAGAAATGGTGTAATTCTTGCAACTAATAAATTATCATATGATGTTGAATTATATAAAGTTCGTGTAAGTACGAAAGAGCAAAATGATGGTATATTAAGACTAGTTGAAATTTTAAATGAAAATTCAGATAAAGTATACTCTACTTTTCCAGTAAATGATGATTTAAACGGATTTAATTTTGAAAATACCGAAGAGGAGCAAAAGTGGAAAAAAGAAATGAAACTTGATAGTACTCTAACATTTGATCAAGTAATAGATAAATATATTGAAAAATATGAACTTCAAGATTATTCTGATAATAGATTAAATCAAATAAAAATGATAGAGATAAAATACGAAGCAAATCTTAATGGATATTCATTGTTTAATAGTGCAACAATAGCTAAGGATATTTCACAAAAATCTGTTGCAAAAATTGGAGAAGAAAAATATAAAATTTATGGTATAAGTATAGTATCTGTGCCTAAAAGATATTATCCAAATGGAAATTTACTTTCACATACAATAGGTTATGTAAGTAAAATAAGTAGTACAGAGTATGAGAAGGAAAAAGAAGAAGGATATAGTGTAAATAGTGTTGTTGGTAAGGCAGGTATTGAACAATCATTTGAAAAATATTTAAAAGGAAAAGATGGTGTAATAAAAGAAGAAACAGATACTCTTGGAAATGTTTCATCACAAACAGAAACAACTGAGGCAAAATCAGGTGACAATGTTACTCTTACTATTGATTATAGACTTCAAAAAGTTGCAGAGGAATCTTTGCTTAATGCAATTAATGGACTTCAAAACGGAACATTGGTTGGAAAGAAATTTTCAGATGCAAATGCAGGAGCAGTTGTCGTTCTTGATGTAGATAGTGGTGAAGTGTTAGCATCAGCAAGTTATCCTACATATGATATAAATAGTTTGATAGGAGGTATATCTCTTAAAGATTGGAATGCCTTACAAAATAATTCACTTCATCCAATGTTAAATAGAGTGGTGTCAGGAACATATTCACCAGGTTCTACATTTAAAATGCTAGTAGGTATGGCAGGACTTATGAATGGAAAAATTACTGTTGATGAAAAGTATTATGATCCTGGAATTTATCCATATGGTTATCATCCTAAATGTTGGCTATATACTGATAGGCATATGACTCATGGATGGATAAATATTGAAGGAGCAATAAAAGGTTCATGTAACTGCTATTTCTATGAAGTTGGAAGAAGAATTGGAATATCTGAGATTGTAAAATATGCTAAGCTATTTGGACTTGGACAAAAAACTGGAATAGAACTTTCTGGTGAGGCAGCAGGTACAATTGCTGGAGCAGATGATAAGTCAGAAGATGGATTAAAAAGTCCATGGTATTTAGGAGATACTCTATCTGCAGCAATAGGTCAGTCAGGTAGTTCATATACACCTATACAGCTTGCAAATTATATTGCTACAATTGCAAATGGAGGAAAATTAAATAAGGTGTCATTGATTAAATCTGTGGATAATGAAGTTGCTGGAACTAGTGAGTCACTTGTAGATATAAATAAATATACCAGTGAGTATACTGGTGTTAATTTTGAAGAAAAGGACCTTAATATAAATTCTGAATATATTGATGCAATAAAAAAAGGAATGCTTTCTGTTACTAGTGAAACAGGAGGAACTTCATATATAGTGTTTAAAAATAGTGATATACAGGTTGCAGGTAAAACAGGAACAGCTCAAGTACCAAATGGTAATAACAATGGTATATTTGTTGGATTTGCTCCATATGATAATCCAAAAATTGCAGTTGTTGCTGTAATTGAACATGGTGGAGAGGGAACATATACTGCAAATGTTGTAAAACCTATTATGGAAGAATACTTTAATATAGATAAAGAGTCAAAGCAAAATGAAAAAGCTCAAAATGTCTCAAATCAAGATATAAAATTTTAATGTGTAAAAGAAGGGAAATAAAATGGAGAAGATATCGGTAGTAGTTCCTTGTTATAACGAGGAAAAGTCATTACCTTTTTTCTACGATGAAATGAAAAAGGTAATGAAGAAAATGAGTAATAGTGAATTTGAACTTATTTTTGTAAATGATGGTAGTAAAGATAAAACAATTGATGTTATAAAAGAATTTGCAAGAAATGATAAAAGAGTTAGATTTTTATCTTTTTCAAGAAATTTTGGTAAAGAGGCGGCGATGTATGCTGGATTTAAAGAAGCAACAGGTGATTACGTAGCAGTAATGGATGCAGATTTACAAGATCCACCTGAACTTCTTGAGAATATGTTAAAGTATATAAAAGAAGAAGGTTATGATTCAGTTGCAACAAGAAGAAAGACAAGGAAAGGTGAACCTTTTATTAAGTCTATATTTTCTATTATATATTATAGATTAATTAGAAAAATGACAAAACTTGATATTGTAGATGGTGCAAGAAATTATAGACTAATGACAAGACAAATGTTAAATAGTGTACTTGAAATGGCAGAATATAACAGATATCTAAATGGAATATATGCTTTTGTGGGGTATAATACTAAATGGATTTCTTATGATAATAAAGAAAGAGTGGCTGGTAAAACAAACTTTTCATTTTTCAAATTAGTAAGCTACGCATTAGAGGCAATAACATCGTTCTCATCTTTTCCACTTAGACTTTCAGCAATTTTAGGAATAATTTTATGTTTTATTTCTTTTATATTTATAATTTTAATAATAGTTCGTACACTTGCATATGGTGATCCTACAAGTGGTTGGCCATCAATGGTATGTATAATGGTCTTTTGTGCAGGGCTTCAACTATTTTTCCTTGGAATAATAGGAGAATATTTATCAAAGACATATTTAGAAACTAAAAATAGACCTATATATATTGTTAAAGAAACAGAGAAGGACTTAAAGTAGATATAATAATAAAAACCAATTTTATTTTGTGATAAAGTTGGTTTTTTGCTTGAGAAAAATTTTATTATATATAGGAGGTTTATATTAGGGAGAGTAAAAGAAATAATGTGTATATTACTATATTTGTAATTACAACAATTATTGCAGCAGGACTTGCAATATTTTTTAAAGTGGATGGCGATAAAAAAGTAAAAAATATGGAGGCAAAAGTTGAAGAAAATTTAGGTAATAATAGTGCTCAAGAAAGTCGCATAGATGTAAATCTAGATAATAAAACTGAAGTAAAAAATGTAGAAACAAAGTATGTTTTCTATCCTGAAATTGATTCATCAAAATGTATAAACAAGCAAGATGGTGTAGAGTATAAAAATAGAATTTCAGAGAAATTAGTTACTCTTACATGTATTGTAACTGATGATAAAAAGTCAGCAACTTTAACAACTGATTGAAATTATGCATCAAAAGTTTGGGGATTTGTTCCAAATGGTGGAAATGGAATATATGAACAAAAAAATTCTAATGGATTTCAAGGAGAAATCGTAAATGTAATTTCTACTGGTTGGGGACAAACAGCTGATTATTCTACTTTATTGTTTTTAATGAAAGATGGAACTGTAGAGTATGTACCAGTATATAACGCATATAAAACATCAAATTATAATTCACGTGGAAAAATATCTGGAGTTACTGATATAGTATATATTGGTAATGTAAGTGCAAATGGATATTGTGAACCGATTGCTATGAAAAGTGATGGAAGTTTTTATATTTTGAGTGACATACTAAAAGGTACAGGAAATTACAATTTCTAATTCCTATTTTATGATAATAGTTGATTCTTAAGGCCTTGTTTATAGTTTAAACAAGTTCTTATATTTATGTTAACATGCTTTAAAAATGTAGTTTTTTGTAAAAAAGGGTTTAAAAATTAAAAATCATGTGATATAATCATCCTAGGTGATTATATGAAATATAAAGTAATTGAAAATATTAACCCTAATATATTCAGAGGGTATGATATTAGAGCAGTTTACGGAAAAGACTTAGATGAAAATATAGCATATACAATAGGACTTGCATATGCAAAGTACATAAGAAATAATGGGTATGATAGATGCGTTATTGGAAGAGATAATAGAAGTTCATCACTTCCACTATCTGAAGCTTTAATTCAAGGTATAATTGAAGGCGATAATATAGAGGTTATTGATATAGGTTTAGTTACAACACCAATGTATTATTATGGACAGATATTTTTAAATGATGGTAAAAATATAATGCCTGGAATAATGATTACTGCAAGCCACAATCCAAAAGAGTATAATGGTATGAAGATGACCGTAAATGACTTTGGAAATGCTTGTGGAGAAATGATACAACAGTTTAGAAGATTTGTTGAAGAAAACTCTAAAAAAGAAGTAAATAATGAAAGAGAAGTTATAGGTTATGTTGTAAAAGAAAACGTAAGAGAAGGATATCTTAATTTAGTAAAAAAATCAATTGACCTAGGTGATAAAAAAATAAAAGCAGTTGTTGATACTGCTAATGGAACAGCATCAATTATAGCACAAGAAATGTTTGATATGTTTAAAGATAAAATAGAGATGATTCCTTTATATATGGAATCTGATCCTGAATTTCCAAATCATCATCCAGATCCAAGTGTTGAATCTAATAATGAAGATTTAAAAAAAGCTGTTTTGGAAAACAAGGCTGACCTTGGAATTGGCATCGATGGTGATGGTGATAGAGTAGGAATTATTGATGAAAATGGAAAAATGATATTTGCTGATTTTTATGCAATAATTGTTTGGCGCTATTTAATGGATAAAGTTACAAACAAAAAAGCTTTATTTGATGTAAAATGTACAAAATCTCTTGCTGATGAAATTGAAAAATTAGGTGGAACACCAGTATGTTATAGAACTGGTAATTCATACATGAAAGCTAAAATGAGAGATGATGATTTTATGTTTGGTAGCGAACTATCAGGACATGTATGGTTTAGAGATAAATGGCCTAATATTGATGATGGACTATATGCAGGTTTAAGACTAATTGAAATAATGTCTAAAACTGGCAAGTCTATAACTGAAATGTTAGAGGGAATAAACAAATATTATTCTACACCTGAAATTAAGTTTGAAGCAAGTGATGATGTTAAATTTAAGGTTATAGAGAAAATTAAAGAATATTGTATTGATAAAGGATACAAAATAAATGATATAGATGGCGTTAGAGCAGAATTTGATAATGGATGGGCATTAGTTAGAGCATCAAACACAGGACCTAATATTACAGCTAGATTTGAAGGTAAGACAGAAGAAGACATGGAAACAATAAAAGATGAATTTATTGGATTAATAAAATAAAGGATATAAAATGGATTTTTCAGTTAATTATTATAATAATGAATATAATAAGCAATATTTATTTGATGAAGAGATTTATTTAAAATATCCTGGGTTTTCTGCAAGCTTAGATGAAATGGTAACAATGCCAAAAATAAAAAACAAAATATTACTTCATGGCATTGTACCATCATCAGGTTCGATATTTGATGAACATTTATGTGACAATATGGATGAGTGGGTAAAGTTATTTAAAGAACATAATAATAGATGGGCTTCTTTACATTTTTATTATAATAGTAAACTTTGTTGTGAGAAAGATATAGATAAAGTTTGTAAAAATAATATAAAAAAAATTAGAGAAAAACTACCTAATATACCAATTATTATAGAAAATGTACCTTATCCATATAAAGATATAAATTGGTTTTTGTATCCAGAAAAAATAAGTGAATATTGCAATAAATATGATTTAGGAATGATTTTAGATATTGCTCACATGTGTGTAGCATGTAAAAGTTTAGATATGGATGTAACTGATTATATTTCTAAACTTCCTTTAGATAAAATAATTGAGATACATATTTCTGGATATTATGATGATGGTGTTAAATATGAAGATGCCCATTTAGAATGTTTTGACACAATTTATAATCTGTATTACATGATTTTAAAAATAGCTAAAAATGTAAAAATGACTACACTAGAATATCCTGTTTATAATAATATTCCTGTAGTTATTAAATATTTAAAAGATAATGATTATGATAATATATATAATATACAAAAGGAACAAATTGATAAATTAAAAGAAATATATAATAAATGTTTAAATGAAAATAAAACAAAAGGAGTGTAACAATGAATTTTATAAATAAATGCAAAGAAATATATCAATATAGACATATGTTAAAAACATTAGTAAAACAAGATATAAATGGGAGATATAAAGGATCTTTTTTTGGGTTCTTATGGACATTGCTTAATCCATTACTTATGCTTTTTGTATATTCTTTAGTATTCCAATTTGTATTTAGGACAGGAATAGAACACTATTCCATCTATTTATTTATATGTTTAATGCCATGGAATGCATTTGCAAATACAATTGCAATTGGAACAACGTGCGTATCTAATAATGCAAGCATATTAAAAAAGGTATATTTCCCAAGAGAAATTTTACCACTGGCTGTTGTTATAAGTAATACAATACAATATTTCCTTAGTGCGGTTATAATTTTTATAGCGTTACTAGTATCTGGTGTTGGAGTGTCATGGTGTGCATTATTCTTGCCTTTAATTGTTCTAATACAGGCAATATTTAGTTTAGGCGTTATAATGTTACTTTCTGCAGCAAATGTTTATGTAAGAGATGTACAATATATTATGAATCCGGTAATGATGATATGGATGTATGCATGTCCAATACTATACAGCATTTCAATGGTTCCAGAGAGATTTTTAAAGATATATAAGCTAAATCCTATGACACTTATCATGATGGAATATCAAAATATTTTATATAATAAAACATTGCCAAATTTTAGAAATTTAGGAATTGTTTTTTTAGGTTCTTTAGTTTTACTTGTAATAGGGTATTTAGTGTTTAATAAGTTACAAAGGCGTTTTGCAGAGGAGGTCTAATAGTGGCAAAAAAAAGTAAAAAAGACGATATAGCAATATCTGTAAAAAATGTTACAAAAGAATTTACAGTTTATGAAGATAAAGCATATTTTTTAAAAGAAAGGCTTGCTAATTTAAAAAGAAATAAAAAAACCAAACATGTTGTATTAAAAGATATTTCTTGCGATATAAAAAAAGGTGAATCAGTTGCTTTGATAGGAGTAAATGGTTCAGGAAAATCCACTTTACTTAAACTTATGAACAAAATAATTTATCCAGAAAAGGGAACTATTACTATGAATGGTAAAGTATCAAGTATGATCGAACTTGGAGCAGGGTTTAATACTGATTTTACAGGTAGAGAAAACATATATTTTAATGCATCTATGTATGGGCTTGGAAAAAAAGATGTTGATCCAATTATAGATAAAATTATTGATTTTTCTGAACTTGGTGATTTTATAGATGTACCAGTTAGAACTTATTCATCTGGTATGTATATGAGACTTGCATTTTCAATTGCAGTAAATGTACAAGCAGATATTTTGCTTATTGATGAAATACTTGCAGTAGGAGATGCTCATTTTCAAGATAAATGTCTAAATAAAATGAAAGAGCTAAAAGCTGAAGGTAAAACAATGGTATTTGTTTCTCATAGCGTACCACAAGTAAAGAGTTTTTGTGATAGAGCAATATGGCTATATAATGGAACGAAAAGAATGGATGGATCTACTGATGATGTTATAGATGAATACTTAAAAGTACAAGGGTAATGTAAAAAAAAGTTATTATGAGGTGAGCTTTTTTGAGTGAATTAGATTTTTTGATTTTGAACGTACTCCTTTAAAACGTAAATATGATAGAAAATTTAATTATAGTAAAGATGATATATTAATTTCGATTATAACTCCTTACTATAATGCTTCAAAGACGATACTTGATACAGCTAAAACAGTTTTAAATCAAAC